>JAABUS010000086.1_pt1 | contig 212059 bp, 187 predicted proteins | sample 5560161 | NCBI WGS metagenome assembly JAABUS01 (sample SAMN10711885, study PRJNA513376) | rock metagenome | isolation source: Antarctica rocks | place: Antarctica: Victoria Land, Trio Nunatak nord | collected 2016-01-04 | reverse complement strand
ATCGTTGACAGGGTTATCGATGCTGCCGCCGGTTATTCGGCCGAGGACCGGGCGTTGCTCCTGGCGGCGGGCGTCGGCATCACCAACCTCGCGCCCCGGGCGACCGCCCGGGCCGACGAGCTGACCGCAACGGAGCTCGAAGCCGGCGCTCGTCGCCTGGTGGAGCTGGTAGATCGCGTCGCGCCGGCAGTGGTGGCGGTGCTCGGTATCACCGCGTACCGGATCGCGTTCAGTCGGCCGCGGGCCACCGTCGGCCAGCAGCCCGACCGTCTGGCTGGCGCCCAGCTCTGGGTCGTGCCCAACCCCAGTGGACTGAATGCCCATTCATCATTGGATGATCTCGCCCGCGCCTACCGGGAAGCGGCTGTAGCCGCAGGTCTGATTCCGCCGCCCGAGCACTAGACGACGCTTCTCAGCGAAGGTACCTGCCGATTCGGACGATTTGCCGTCTAGCGCGGCCCCACGGTGACGCCGCCGTCGGGTGCGAGCAGTCCGGCGGTCCGGGGATTGATCTGGTCGATGTCGGCGTAGTTGTCGCGGTCAACCGACTCGCCGTACTGCCAGAGAAGCGTGGACCCGGCCGGTGCGCATGGCGGTACGTCGGGCCGGTAACGCGGGGCGGTGCCGGGACCCGAGGCGTTACGTGGCTTGCACAGATCCGGTTCCGGTTCGGTGGCGTCGATCGCCACCTCGTCCGCGAACCTCGGGTCGGCGGCCAGCACCTGGCAATACGCGCGCGGGAAGGCGTAGGCCGGCGTGGTTGAGCGGTGGCTTCGTCGCGGCTGGGCTTGAGTCGGACGGCGAATCACGAGCCACTGAGGCGGACGGCGAGGTCGGCGCCCCAGTAGCCCCGCGAGCTCCGGATCACCATCGATCATGACAAACGGTACGTCGGTGGAATGCCGGTGACTGCCTGCTGGGCCGAGGCAACCGGCGCAATCACCACGATGCCTGGTCCAGATGTCGTTCCACCGCAGCGACCAGCGCGTCCCGATCCATCGTCGGCACGCCGGCGAGTGACACATTCATCCCTGCCCGGTCGCGTCCTCGATAGCGGCGAGCATCGACGCTGGACCGTAGAGCGTCGTCGTTGGGCAACTACACCAAGAAGAGCATCGACCGCGTCGGTTCTGATGGTGAGGACCCCGTGACAGGCCATCAAGACGGCCATTGGGCGATGGTCTCGAAACGTGTCGACTATGCCGGGCCCGATGGAATCGTCGTCGACGATCACGATCGCTGACGCCGCGAAATAGTCCGGCAATCGCAAATACCCGGCATGCAGCTCGTCGTATTGCCACGACCGGAGGCCCTTCTGCCTCCGCGCGGCCGAGCGCCACCACAAGCTCCGAGCGGTAGCGTGAGCCCGTGACCCAGTCCACTGAGAACGTTGAGCCGCATGACGGCATTGATCCCTACAACAACCCCGAGTCCGAACGCACCGAGAGCAACCAGTCGAGCGGCCTGAGCCGGGCGTCGGACGGCGGACCCCCACCCACCGACGCGCCGGAAGCCGGCACGGCACCCGAACTGACTGGAACCGCCGCCGGCAATCCGCTCGAGGGCGTCACCTTGGACGACGAGGACGCCGAGCAGGCGGTCTCGGGCGACACCGGTCCAGAGCACCCAGGCACCCGTCGCTTCACCTGAGGCCCAGTCGAGCTGACACCCACTTCAGACGGACACACCCTCAGACTGAGGACGGTTGGACGTCCGGGAGTCCTCGAAGGGCGCGGCGAGCAGCAGGTAGGACTCCACCGACCAACGCCAATAGCTGCACGTGAACGCGTTCCGGTGAACCGAAGATGACGTTGGCAAAGTTGATATCGCGCCGACGCGCCTCAGCCGTCGTCCAGACGTGTTCACGCGTCTGGACGACGGTCGGAAACGGCGCATCGACGCCCAGATCTTTCCGGCTGCGCCAGAGCACAAAGCTCTCGGCCAGTTCGCAGGCTCGGCTCTCAGTCGCTGCCACCACAGCCCGAACCGCGATGATGCTGTCCGGTCGGCTCTGGGACGACGGCTGAAAATGCAGCCGATAGTGGTGTAGCGCTTCGCTGGCATTCCCGTGATTGAGAAAATGACCGTAGGCAAAGCTCGCCCCGAGCTGCGCCGCCAACCGGGATGACCCGGTCCCTGCTCCGAGCAGCCACATCGGTAGCCGCACCTCGTCGGCACCGGCAAGACCGGAATCACTGGATGCGCCGAGGAGCGCCTGCAATTCGAGCAGCTGAGACACGTAATCCGTGCCGCCTCCGCCGCCCTGCCCAGCCCGACGTCCAGCCGCTGGCCGTGGCTTGCCGCCAGCACCGTGAAGACCTCAGCTACCTTCGCCGCCGAGTAGCGGGGCCAGCAACACCCCACCACTTCCGATCCTCAGCTGCCGGGTGCGCTCCAACGCCGCAGCGACCAGGATCTCAGGCGCGGCACCGGCGAAGCCCGCGCTGTGGTGATGCTCAGCGAACCAATATCGGGTGAACCCCTGGCCGTCCAGCAGAGTGGCCAACTCCAGGGAGTTCCGGATTGCAGAGGCTGGTGAGCCGTCGGAGGCCACGCGTGGCAACCGGCGTGCTGGTCGCGATCTTCCTCCGGCCGCAGGCAGACGGGACTGAGCCGAGCGCCTGATTCCAGCCTCCGCTGCTACGGGCCGGCGCGGGCGGCATCCGCCACTGTGGGCCCGGAAGCAGGTCCGGTCGCTCTCCACCGGGCCACCCTCGTCACGGTCGCCATCCTGAACAACCTCATCCGGCATGTGGCAGTCAGAACGAACCGGGAACCGGCGCGGTGAAGTGGTCACGCACCGTGGACGTCCCTCGTCCGTACCTGGCATCACGCCGCGGCTATGCAGCAGCCTCGAACACGCCAGCCCGCAGTAGGTAGGACTCCACCCGCGCGCTATCGGGCGATCGGCGCCCATGTTTGTCGGTGGGCAGACTCGGCGTCGCCTGGTTAATATCACGTGTGCAACTGAATCGCTACCTTGCGTGCGCCTCGCTTGTCCTTGCCGCTGCCGTTCCGCTGACCCTGGCGGCATCCGCCGCCGCGGCGCCGACAGCCGCAGGTCCCGCCGCTGCGCCGGTGCTCGGAAAGGCTCCGGCTGCCGTTCGAGCCACCACCACCAGCTACTACGACTGGCCGACGTACCACGGGGACGGCAAGCGCTCCGGTTACGCGATCAGCGCCAAGCGGGTCACGACCGCCCCGAAGCAGGTGTGGTCGATCCCGCTGGACGGCGCGGTGTACGGCCAGCCCATCACCGTCGACCGCGGCATGAAGATCGTCGTCACCGAGCACAACTCGGTGTACCGGCTGGCGGGCAACAAGGTCGTGTGGCAGCGCAACCTCGGCGCCCCGGTCAGCGGCTCCAGCCTGCCGTGCGGCAACATCGATCCGACCGGAATCACCAGCACCCCCACCTTCGACCGGGCCACCGACACCCTCGTCGCGGTCGCCATCCTGAACAACCCGATTCGGCATGTGGCGGTCGGAATGAACCCTGGAACCGGTGCGGTGAAGTGGTCCCGCACCGTCGACGTGCCCTCGTCCGTACCGGGCATCACGCCACAGGCGATGCAACAGCGAGGAGCACTGCTGGTCAGCGGCCGCCGCGTGTACGTCCCGTACGGCGGGCTGGCAGGCGACTGCAGCAGCTACCGCGGCAGTGTCGTCGGGCTGGATCTGGACAAGCCCACCACCGCGGCGCTGTGGAACTTCACCGTCCCGACCTCGCGCGAGGGCGGCATCTGGAGCACGCCCGGCGCGGTCGAGAACCCCGGCGGCGGCCTGCTGGTCGCGGTGGGCAACGGGGCAACGGCGGGGTTCCGGAACCTATGACCACAGCGACTCGGTCCTCAAGATCGCGGCCCAGCAGATCCAGGACTCGTTCTCGCCCAGCACCTGGCGCACCGACAACCGCGACGACCTCGACCTGGGATCGCAGGGCCCCGCGATCGTCGGCGACTTCGTGTTCATCGCCGGCAAGTCGGGCAACGCCTACGTGCTCAGGCGCGATCACCTCGGCGGCATCGGCGGCCAGGTGTCACAGCGCGCGCTGTGCAGGTCGTTCGGCGGCGCGGCGGTGGTCGGCAGCGTGGTCTACGTGCCGTGCAGCGACGGCCTGCGGGCGGTTCAGATCGGCAGCACCGGTGTGATGACCGTGCTCTGGCACGCACCCTCGAACATCGCCGGATCCCCGGTCGTCGGCGGCGGGCTGGTGTGGGCGCTGGACACCTCGGCGGGCGTGCTGCACGTGATGGATCCCAGGACCGGCGCCACCAGATACACGATGACGGTCGGCGCGGTGAACCGGTTCGCCACCCCGCTGCTCTACGGCGACGCGGTGTTCGTCGGGACCCTGAGCGGGGTGAACGCCTTCAACTGGTGACGTTCCAGCACTGTCGCATGGGTCTGCCAAACTCCTGAGCATGCCGACGAACACCTGTGCCTGGTCACTGCCGCAACCGGCCGACTGCTGATCACCCTCGACGGGCTGACCGACGAGGCCGCCCGGCAGCCGTCGCCCCTGCCGGGGTGGAGTCGGGGACACGTCATCTCGCACGTGGCTCGAAGCGGCGACGCGATGCGCAACCTGTTCGAGTGGGCCCGCACCGGCGTACCGAGGTCGATGTACCGCGAGCCGGACGGGCGCGATGCCGACATCGAGGCCGGCGCCGGCCGCCCTGCCGGCGAGCTGGCCGAGGACGTCCGTGCCTCAGCGCGGCGGTGGGCCGAGGCCGCCGCACGAGCTGCCCGATCCGGCGTGGCAGGCCCTCGTCCAGCGCCGGCCGGGGATCGAGCCGGAGCAGGCCTTCCACCTGATCGCCGGACGCCTGTTCGAGGTGGAGTTCCACCACGTCGATCTCGGTCTCGGCCACGACTTCGCGGACCTGCCCGCGGCAGTTCTGGAACTCGGCCTGCAACGCACGCACGACCGGCTGCCGGTCGGCGAGGAGCAGTCCTTCGCCCTGGTTCTCACCGACATGGACCGTCAGCTGCGGTTCGGCCCGGACACAGCCACAGCCAGGACGACGGTGTACGGCGACCTGCCGGCGGCGCTGCGCTGGCTGACCGGACGTGGCCCGGGCACCGGGCTGTCCACGAGCGATGGCGCGCTGCCGGTGCTGCCGGCCTGGCGGTAGCGCGGAGCCACTCGCGGCTGAGGATGGGCGCTGGCTGAGACGGCCCCGGCGGCTGAGTCGGGTCAGGCGTGCGGGCTGCCTGCGAGGTCGACGAAGTACACCGGGGCTGCCGGTGCCACATCGGCCACCGCCGCCTCCCCGTCCGGGTCTGCTGGCTCCGCCGCGAGCACCACGGCAGCCTCGAGTCCAGGGGCTCCGGACGAGACCGCCATCGCGACAGCCACCTGCAGGGCGCTCAACCGCAGCGAGGTCAGGCTGACGGTGGCCGCCGCGTACGTCCGGCCGTCGGTGTCGCGCACCGCCGCGCCCTGCGCCGCCCCGGTCCGGGCTCGGGTGGCGCGCGCGAGCGTGACGAGCTTGGCGTCCTCGGCGTCGAAGGCAGGCTGGGCAGCGGCAGCAGACCGGGCGTCCGGTGCGGTGTCAGGCATGGGCATCCTCGTCCGGATCGGGATCGGGCAGTTTTCTGGCAAGTACGGTGTCGATCTGGTTCCGCCGACCGCCGATGCTCTCGGCTGTCAGCTCCAGGCCGTACGCGTTCACCGACGAACCGGCGATGGGCACCCTGCCGAGCAGCTGTGCCATCAGGCCACCGACGGTCTCGACATCGTCGCCGCGGGGCAGTTCGACATCGAACAGCTCACCGAGGTCCTCGACGGGCAGCCGGGCGGTGAGCCGGACGGAACCGTCCTCGAGGTTCTCGATCAGCGGCCGCTCGACGTCGTACTCGTCGTGGATCTCGCCGACGATCTCTTCGAGGATGTCCTCGATGGTGATCAATCCGGCGGTGCCGCCGTACTCGTCGATGACCACGGCCAGGTGCGAGCGGTGCACCTGCATCTCGCGCAGCAGCTCGTCCACCGGCTTGGACTCGGGAACGAAGGTCGCCGGGCGCATCACCTCGTCCAACTTGGTCTGCCGGGCACGCTCAGCGTCCTGCCCTCGTCGCACGAGGTCCTTGAGATACACCAGCCCGACGATGTCATCGACGTTGTCGGCGACCACCGGAATGCGGCTGAAGCCGGACCGGAGCGCCAGCGCGAGGGCCTGCGGCACCGTCTTGGTGCTCTCGATCCAGACCACATCGGTACGCGGCACCATCACCTCGCGGGCGATGGTGTCGCCGAGGTCGAACACCGACTGGATCATCTGGCGCTCGCCATGCTCCACGACTCCGCGCGACTCGGCGAGATCGACCAGCTCGCGGATCTCGACTTCGGAGGAGAACGGGCCCTCGCGGAAGCCCCTGCCCGGCGTGATGGAGTTGCCGATCAGGATCAGCAGCGAGGCCAGGGGCCCGAAGATCCGGCTGAGCAGCAGGACCGGAGCGGCCCCTGCCAGCGCGACCGGGTAAGGCTGCTGCCGGCCGATGGTCCGGGGCCCCACGCCGATCAGGACGTAGGACACCACGACCATGACCAGCACGGTTGCCAGCACGACGGGCCAGTCGTTGCTCCACCGCGAGGTCGCGACGATCGTGACGAACACCGTCGCGGTGAGCTCGGCGGCGACCCGCAGGAGCAGCAGCAGGTTGGTGTGCCTCGCGCGATCGGCCAGCACCTTGGACAGCGACTCGGCACCGCGCCTGCCCTCGCGCACGAACTCCTCGACGCGGGCGACCGACACCCGTGCCAGTGCGGCGTCGACGGCGGCCAGCGCGCCGGCCGTGGGGACCAGCAGGATGGCCGCGACCAGCAAGATCACATCGGTGGAACTCATCGGCGGCGACCTACGACCGCTTCTCGCCGGCGGTGCCGGGCAACGGCGTGCGGATGGGGCCGCGTCCGTGCTGCTCGGCCCACTCGGTCACGAGCCGGGACTGCAGCTCGAACATCTCGCGCTCCTCGTCCGGGTCGCCGTGGTCGTAGCCCAGCAGGTGCAGGACGCCATGGGTGGTCAGCAGAAACAGCTCGGCGTCGGTCGGGTGCCCGGCCGCCTCGGCCTGCTGCGCCGCGACCTCCGGACACAGGATCACGTCGCCCAGCAGGGCCGGGCCGGGGTCGACCTCGATGCCGGGCTTGTCATCCAGGGTGTCCATCGGAAAGGACATCACGTCGGTGGGGCCGTCGAGATCCATCCACTGCTTGTGCAGCGTGGTCATGGCCGCCACGTCGACCACCAGGATCGACAGCTCGGCGAGGGGGTTGATGCCGAGCGCATCGAGGACGTGCCGCGCCACCGAACTGATCGCCCGCTCGTCCGCCGCTACGCCGGACTCGTTATTGACTTCGACGCTCATGCGGCAAACCGATGATGGCGCTCGCCACGATGCCGGCTCTTCGCGCGAGCGGACATCTCTGAAATCGGCATCCGGGGCTAGCTCGCGTCGTCGTACTTGGAGTACGCCTCGACGATGTCGCCGACCAACCGGTGCCGGACCACATCCTGGGCGTCCAGGTAGGCGAAGCTGATGTCCTCGACCGATCCGAGGATGTCGCGGACGACCCGGAGACCCGACTTGGAGCCGTTGGGCAGGTCCACCTGGGTGATGTCACCGGTGACCACGATCCTGGAGCCGAAACCCAGCCGGGTCAGGAACATCTTCATCTGCTCGGGCGTCGTGTTCTGCGCCTCGTCCAGGATCACGAAGGCGTCGTTGAGCGTCCGGCCGCGCATGTAGGCCAGTGGCGCGACCTCGATGGTGCCTGCCTGCAGCAGCCGGGGCACCGACTCGGGGTCCAGCATGTCGTGCAGCGCGTCCATCAACGGCCGCAGGTACGGGTCGATCTTGTCGTTGAGCGTGCCGGGCAGGAAGCCGAGCCGCTCACCGGCCTCGACGGCCGGGCGGGTCAGGATGATGCGGTTCACCTGCTTGGCCTGCAGCGCCTGCACGGCCTTGGCGACGGCGAGGTAGGTCTTGCCGGTACCCGCCGGCCCGATCCCGAAAACGATCGTGTGCTCGTCGATGGCGTCGACATAGCGCTTCTGGTTCACGGTCTTCGGCCGGATGTTCTTACCGCGGCGGGACAGGATGTTGAGGCTGAGCACCTCGGCGGGCCGCTGCTCGGTGTCGGCTTGCAGGATGCCGAGGCTGCGTCCGACCGAGTCGGCGTTGAGGTTGTGGCCGGATTGCATGAGCTGGACCAACTCCTCGAAAAGCCGTACGGCGAGGGCATTGTCACCGGCTCCGCCGGTGATGGTGATCTCGTTGCCGCGGACGTGGATCTCTGAATTGAGCCGGGCTTCCATGAGCCGCAACAGCTCGTCACGCGGTCCGAGCAGGCCGACCATCGCCAGGTCACCCGGCACGACGAACGACGTCTTGAGGCTCTGATGTTGTTGCCGTGCTGCTGTCGGTTCCGACAAGTGCGGTGCGCTGCTTCCTTGGATGAGGTGCCTAGTCCGATACTCAGTCTGATGTTCACTAGTTTACCCGCGCCGCCGGCAATGCCGTAGTCCGTTTTGCGGCCCGGCGCGGCGGCCATGCTCAGCCGGGTGGCCACCCCAGGTCGCGGCCGGCCAGCACGTGGGCGTGCACATGAAAGACCGTCTGACCCGCACCCGGACCGGTGTTGAACACCGTGCGGTAGGACTCCAGTTTCAATTCCCGGGCCACGGCCGAGATTCCTGCCACGACCGCCGCCGCGGCCTCGGGGTCAGAGGCCAGGTCGCCGATGTCGGTCAGGTGCTTCTTGGGGATCACGAGCACATGCGTGGGTGCCTTCGGCGTGACATCGGCGAAGGCGAGTGCCCCGTCGCTGTCATGCACCACCGTCGCCGGGACGTCTCCCGAGACGATCCCGCAGAACAAGCAGTTCTCAGCCATGGCGCCCACGTTAGCGCCACCGTCCGACAGCCACCGAGAGCACCGCCAGCGCCGCCGCACCCGCCGTCGACGTCCGCAGCACCTCAGAGCCCAGCCGCACCGGACGGGCCCCCGCCGCGACGAAGCGGCCGAGTTCCTCGGCTGACACGCCGCCCTCAGGACCCACCACCAGCAGCACCTCGCCGGAGGCCGGCGCCTGGACACCGGCCAGCGATTCGGTGGCATCCTCGTGCAGCACGACGGCCAGGTCCGCGGCAGCTATCCTGCGTTCGATCTGTGGACTGCCGGCCAGCTCGGCGACCATCGGCATCCGGGGACGGCGGCTCTGCTTGGCGGCCTCCCACGCGGTCCGCTGCCACTTGGCCACGCCCCGGCCAGCCTTCTCGCCCTTCCACAGGCTGACCGAGCGCGACGCCGACCACGGCACGATCTCGTCCACGCCCAGCTCGGTGAGGATCTCGACCGCCAGCTCGGCCCGCTCGCCTTTGGGTAGCGCCTGCACCACCACGAACCTCGGCTCGGCAGGAGCGGTCTCGGTGCGCGATCTCACTTCGCACACCACCCGGTCGCGGGCCACCGAGGCGATGACGACCTCGGCCAGACCACCCCGGCCGTCCGCGAGCAGCACCTGCTCACCCACCGCCAGTCGCTTGACGGTCGCGGCATGGTGAGCCTCCGTGCCGGTGAGCACGATGGTACTGCCGGTGCCCAGGTCGGGCACCAGGAACAGCGGCGGCGTCAACGCTGGTCGGCGCTGTTACCGGGGACCGAACGCGTCGCGGACCTTGGAGAACAGGCCGCGGTGGTTACCCGTGACGCTGACCTCTTCGTTGCGGAGCTCGGCCAGCTGCCGCAGCAGCTTGGTCTGCGAGTCGTCCAGCTTGGTGGGCGTCTGCACCTCGACGTGCACGTGCAGGTCCCCGCGGGCGGCGCTGCGCAGGCGGGGCACGCCCTTTCCGCGCAGGGTGAGCACCGAGCCGGACTGGGTGCCGGGGCGGATCTCGACCTTCTCGCGCGAGTCCAGGGTGTCCAGCTCCAGCTCCGCGCCGAGCGCGGCCGCCGTCATCGGCACGGTCAGCGTGCAGTGCAGGTCCGAGCCCTCGCGGGTGAAGGTGTGGTGCGGCTGCTCGGTGACCTCGATGTAGAGATCACCGGCCGGGCCGCCGCCGGAGCCGACCTCGCCTTGGCCCGACATCCTGATCCGCATGCCGTCCTCGATGCCGCCGGGCACCTCGATCGAGATGGTGCGGCGGGCGCGCACCCGGCCCTCGCCCGAGCAGTTCGGGCAGGGCGACGGGATCTGCTGGCCGGTGCCACCACAGGTCGGGCAGGGACGGCTGGACATGACCGGGCCGAGCAGGGAGCGCTGCATCGACTGGACCTCGCCACGGCCGGCGCAGGTGTCACAGGTCCGCGGCTTCGTACCGGGGGCGCAGCCGTCGCCGTGGCAGGTTTGGCACAGCACGGCCGTCTCGACCGCGATGTGCTTCTGGACGCCGAACGCCATCTCGTCCAACGTAAGTTCCAGCCGCAGCAGCGCGTCCGCTCCCTGGCGCACCCGGCTGCGGGGGCCACGCGCCCCGTTGCCGCCGAAGAAGGTCTCGAAGATGTCGCTGAACCCGCCGAAGCCGTTGAACTGCGTGCCACCACCGCCGCCGCCGCCGGACGCGAGCGGGTCACCGCCGAGGTCGACGATCCGGCGCTTCTCGGGGTCCGACAGCACCTCGTAGGCCGCTGTGACGTCCTTGAACCGGTTCTGCGCTTGCGGATCTTGGTTCACGTCCGGGTGCAGTTCTCGCGCGAGCTTGCGGTACGCCCGCTTGATCTCTTCTGCCGTCGCGTCGCTTCTGACCTCGAGAACGCCGTAGTAATCCCGGACCGTACCTGCCACCGGTGCACTCACCCCAAGTCTCTACTGGCACTCAGCAGACCCGAGTGCCAACTCTGCTGATGAGTGTACGTAAGGCGCGGACCCGGCTCAGCCCTCGGCGAGCAGATCGCCGACATACCGGGCCACCGCGGCGACCCTCGCCATCGTGTGGGCGTAGTCCATCCGGCGTGGTCCGAGCACGCCGACGCCGCCGAGTGAGATCCCGCTGGCGCCATAGCCGACCGACACCACCGAGGCGGTGTGCAGGCCCTCATAACTGTTCTCGTTGCCGATCCGCACCAGCAGCTGGCCCGAGGCGGTCGATTGCTGCTCCAGCAGCCGCAGCAGCACGACCTGCTCTTCCAACGCCTCCAGGACCGGCCGGATCGCGGGAAAGTCGAGGGAGTGCTCGGTGAGGTTGGCCGAGCCCGCCAGCACGACGCGCTCGGACGGGTGCTCGACCAGCGCCTCCAGCAGCACCGTGGTGAGGATGCTTACCAGCGAGCTCAGGTGTCCGGGCACCGTGCTGGGCAGGTCGGCGATGATCTCGGGGGCGTCGGCGAGCCGCTGGTCCTTGAGCTTTCCGTTGAGCGTGGTACGCAGGTCCGCGACGTCGTCCGGCTCGACCGCACCGGGCAGTTCCACGACGCGCTGCTCCACCCGGCCGGTGTCGGTGATCAGTACCACCATCAGCCGAGACGGGCTGAGCAGCACCGTCTCCAGGTGGCGGACCCGCGAACGGGACAGTGACGGGTACTGCACCACGGCGACGTTGCGGGTCAGCTGCGCCAGCGCCCGTACGGCGTTCCGCAGTACCCCGTCGAGGTCGACGGCGTTGTCGAGGAACTTCTCGATGGCACGGCGTTCGGCCTGGGACAGTGGTTTAAGCGAGGTCAACCGGTCCACGAACAGCCGGTAACCGGCGTCGGTCGGCACCCGACCCGCCGAGGTGTGCGGCTGGTGGATCAGGCCCTCGTCCTCCAGGGCCGCCATGTCGTTGCGGATAGTCGCCGGCGAGACACCGAGGTTGTGCCGGTCGACGATGGCCTTGCTGCCCACCGGCTCGTTGGTGGCGATGAAGTCCTCGACGATCGCGCGCAACACCGCGAGCTTGCGGTCCTCCACATTCATCCGATCGCCTCCCTTCACCTGCCGTGGCACCCAGCTTAGTCGGCGAGTCATGGCCGGACCCGCCGAAACTCCGCTCAGGCGGCCGCCACCGAGCACGATCCTGACTATTGCGGTGGACTGAACGGTTAAGGTTTCACGGCAAGACAATTCCGCGGCGCTTGATTTTCGGCGCCGGCCTGTCAGGTCGAGCTGGTTCGGGGGGTGTCGATGATCTTCAAGGCGGTACAGGGGGCGAAGCCCTATCCCGACCACGCGTTCTCCACCCGGGACTGGGCCAATGTGCCGCCTCGATCGGTGCGCCTGGACGAGCTCATCACCACCAAGCGAGAGCTTGCCCTGGACAAGCTGTTGGACGAGGATTCCACCTTCTACGGCGACCTGTTCCCGCACGCGGTGCAGTGGGACGGCGAGCTGTATCTCGAGGACGGCCTGCACCGCGCGGTCCGGGCGGCACTGCAGCAGCGGCACACGCTGCACGTGCGGGTGCTGGATCTCGACGAGCTCCGGCCGAAGCGCTAGCTGACTGTGTCTTCTAGCTGACCGCGTGGAGTAGGTCGCGCACCACGGCGTCGGCGAGCAGCCGGCCGCGCTGGGTCAGCACCAACCGGCCGCTGCCCACCGCATCCCGATCGGCCAGGCCCCAGGTGGCGCACTGGCGGGCGTGCTGGCTCGCCGCCTCAGGCAGCGTGCTCAGGTCGAGCCCGTCGGACATCCGCACCTCGAGCATCAGCCGCTCGGTGAGCTGGGCACGGTCGTCCAGGCGTTCCCGGCCGGCCGCCGGGCTGCGGCCGGAGTCCAACGCCGCGGCGTAGCGGGACGGGTGCTTGACGTTCCACCACCGGGTTCCGCCGATGTGGCTGTGCGCCCCCGGCCCCGCGCCCCACCAGTTCGCCCCGGACCAGTACAGCCGGTTGTGCGCCGACCGGGCCGACTCCGTTCGGGCCCAGTTCGACACCTCGTACCAGCTGAAGCCGTTCGCCGACAGGGTGTCGTCGGCCTGCAGGTAGCGGTCGGCGAGCACGTCGTCGTCCGGGGCCGGGATCGCACCGGACGCCACCTTGCGAGCCAGCGCCGTGCCGTCCTCGACGATCAGGGCGTACGCGCTGAGGTGGTCCGCACCCGAGCCGAGAGCGGCGTCGAGGGAGGCCTGCCAGTCGGCGTCGGTCTCGCCGGGCGTTCCGTAGATCAGGTCCAGGTTCACGTGCTCGAAGCCGGCCGCCCGCGCCTCGGCCACCGCCTCAACGGCACGGTTGGGCTGGTGCTTGCGGTCGAGCACGGCGAGCACGTGCCCGACGGCGGACTGCATGCCCAGCGAGATGCGGGTGAAACCGGCCCTGCGCAGGGTGGTTAGGTACGCGGGCGTGACGGATTCCGGGTTGGCCTCGGTGGTCACCTCGGCATCGGGGGCCAGGCCGAACTCCGTCCCGATCTCGTTCAGGACCAGGCCCAGGTGCTCGGCGGGCAGCAGAGACGGGGTGCCGCCGCCGAAGAACACCGTGGACACGGGCGGGGCGCTGGCCGGCAGGATCGAGCGGGCGAGCCGGATCTCCGACATCAGGGTGTCGGCGTAGGTGCCGCGGCTGACCCCGCTGCCCAACTCCTCGGCGGTGTAGGTGTTGAAGTCGCAGTACCCGCAGCGGCTGGCGCAGAACGGCACGTGCACGTAGAAGCCGAGCTGCTGCCGGGGCAGGCTGAGCAGCGAGGATTCCGGCAACCGGCCGTGCGAGGGCGCAGGGTCACCGAGGGGCAGAGCGGAGGGCATGTACCCAGTGTCGAGCGCGCGCGGGGCCGGTCCGCAACCGACCCGCCGGTTAGTGACAAAATCTGCTCACCGACCAGCCCGTCCTGAGGAGCCTGCCGTTCCATGAGCACCGTTCGCTACGACGTCACCGGACCGGTCGCGACCCTCACCCTGGACGCCCCCGCGCGGCGCAACGCCTTCTCGGCGGACTTGCTCGCGGCGTTCCGGCGGCACCTCGACACGGCGGAGTCCGATCCGGCGGTGCGCACCGTGGTGCTCAGCCACACCGGCCCGGTTTTCTCGTCCGGGATGGATCTCACGACGGTGACGGACGTGCCGGCCGAGGACCAGCCGATCGTCGCGTTTCCCGCGCTGCTGCAGCGGGTGTGGGAGTTCGCCAAGCCGGTGATCGCGCGGGTGGACGGCAAGGCCCGGGCGGGCGGCATCGGGCTGATCGCCGCCTGTGACCTGGCGGTGGCGGCCGAGCACGCGGACTTCGCGTTCACCGAGGTCCGGCTCGGCCTGGTGCCGGCGGTGATCTCGGTGCCGCTGCTGCCCCGGCTGCTCCCCCGCGCCGCCCTGGAGCTGTGCCTCACCGCTGAGACCTTCGGCGCGGCGCGGGCGCGGGAAATCGGCCTGCTGAACTCGGTCGTGTCCGACGTGGACGCCGAGGTCGCTCGCTACACGGGCCTGTTGCGGCTCTGCGAGCCGAACGCGCTGGCCGGGACCAAGGCGATGCTGCGCCGCGACCGCGCTGGGATATCGATGGCCGCGGACTTCGCCGCGATGAGCGCCCTGTCGGCGCGCTACTTCGCCAGCCCGCAGGGGCAGGAAGGCATTGCCGCCTTCGCCGCCAAGCGGGCGCCGTCCTGGGCCGAGTAGCTAAGGGCGGCCGAGTAGCTCAAAGCCGGCCCGAGGCTCGATCGGTGATGGTCACTGCGCAGGCCCCTCGCCGCGTATCCGATCACCAGTAGCAAGATGAGGATGAGAAGGGCGAGCAGCGGACGCCGTCGCCAGGACGTCCGAGGTAGGGCCACGAGGTCAAGCCTAGATGCCGCCTCATCGAAACCGGTGGACGAGCCGGGACCTCGGACCAGCGAAGACGAGCGAGAAGCACGCACGGACGACGGAATGACGGCGCGGACGACCCTCTCGTTTAGGGTCTGGCTATGCGAGCCGCCTACGCCAGTGCCCTGAATCCGGAGTCGCCGCTGGACGGCCTGGTGCTCGGCGAACGCCCAGAACCTGAGGAGCGGCAGGGCTGGACGACGGTGCGGGTCAAGGCGGCCAGCCTCAACCACCACGACCTCTGGACGCTGCGCGGCGTGGGCATCAGCGGCGACCGGCTGCCGATGATCCTGGGCTGCGACGCGGCCGGGGTGGACACCGCCACCGGCGACGAGGTGGTGGTGCACTCGGTGATCAGCGCCGACGGCTGGTCAGGTGACGAGACGCTGGACCCCGGCCGCTCGCTGCTGAGCGAGAAGCACCAGGGAACTCTGGCCGAACTGGTCACCGTTCCCAGCCGCAACGTGATCCGCAAGCCCACTGAGCTCTCGTTCGCCGAGGCCGCGTGCCTACCCACCGCGTGGCTCACCGCGTACCGGATGCTGTTCGTCAACTCCCACCTGCGACCCGGCAACACGGTGCTGGTGCAGGGGGCGTCCGGTGGGGTGGCCTCGGCCTGCATCGGGCTGGCGCGGGCGGCGGGCCTGCGGGTGTGGGCGACCGCGCGGACCGAGGCGAAGCAGGCCGCTGCGCTGGAACTGGGCGCGCACGAGTCCTTCGCCTCCGGCGCCAGGCTGCCCGAACGGGTGGACGCGGTGATGGAGACGGTGGGGGCCACGACCTGGTCGCACTCGTTGAAGTCATTGCGTCCCGGCGGTCAGGTCGTTATCTCAGGCGCGACGTCGGGCGCCGTGCCACCGGCCGAGCTGAACCGGATCTTCTTTCTGCAACTGCAGGTGATCGGTTCCACCATGGGCACCAAGGCAGAGCTGGCGGACCTGATGTCGTTCCTGCGAGCGACCGGCCTGCGTCCGAGAATCGACCGGACGCTGCCGCTGGACCGGATCGCCGAGGGGCTGACCGCGATGGAATCCGGAAGCCTGATCGGCAAGATCGTGATCGAGCCCTGAACTGGACCGGTTACATTCGTTGCCACGATCGCTAACACTGTGTTTGGTTTGGAAGAAGGGATCGCCGTCATGGATTTCTCGCTGTCCGAAGAAGAGCGCCAGACCCGCGACTGGGTACGCAATTTCGTCCAGCGCGAGATCCAGCCGCTGGAGCAGACCGTGCTGCGCCGAGAGCGCGCCGGCGAACCGGGCATCAGCAAGGACGAGCTGCAGGAGTTGCAGGCCAAGGCCCGGCAGTTCGGCTTCTGGGGCATCCAGACGCCGACCGAGTACGGCGGCATGGGGCTGAGCGCGACGATGACCGCGCTGATCGAGGCCGAACTCGGGCGCTCCTTCGTCCCCTTCTACTTCGGTGGCGCGGCGGACAACATCCTGTTTTCCGCCAGCGAGGACCAGCAGCGGGAGTACCTGCTGCCGACCATCGCGGGCGAACGCATCTCGTGCTTCGCGATCACCGAGCCGGGCGCGGGATCGGACGCCTCGGCCATCCGGACGTCGGCGCGCCAGGACGGTGACGACTGGATTCTCAACGGCGAGAAGACGTTCATCACCCGTGGCACGGACGCCGACTTCACCATGGTGTTCGCGGTGACCGACCCCGACAAGGGCGTGAACGGCGGCGTCACATGCTTTCTGGTGGACCGGGACATGGGCTGGAAGTCCGAGCCCATCGACACCATGGGCGAGTGGGGTCCGGCCGCCCTGATCTTCGACGAGGTGCGGGTGCCGTCCCGCAACATCCTCGGCGAGGTCGGGCAGGGTTTCGCCTTGGCACTGCAGTGGATCGGCCGCGGCCGGTACCTGCTGCCGGCTCGCGCGATCGGCGCCTGCGAGCGGCTGGTGGAGATGGCGATCGAGCATGCCAAGAATCGCGTCACCTTCGGCCAGCCCATCGCCGAGCGGCAGGCCATCCAGTGGATGATCGCCGACTCCGCGGTCGAGATCGAGGCGCTGCGGTGGCTGGTGCTGTCGGCGGCGTTCCAGGTGGACTCCGGCATCGATTCCCGGCATGCCCAGTCGGTGGCGAAGCTGTACGGCGGCGTCAAGGCGAACGAGATCGTCGACCGGGTGCTGCAGATCCACGGCGGCATGGGTTACACGCGCGAGCTGCCGGTGGAGCGCTGGTACCGCGAGCTGCGGCTGCTGCGGATCTATGAGGGCACGGACGAGATCCAGCGCCGGACGATCGCCCGCAACCTGCTCAAGGGCCACGTGTCGGTGCGGGGCGCGCTCGGCTGACCTGGTGCCCAGCTGGACCGACTCTCGGCATCGTCCGGAGCGCGTCAGCCGGAGCTTCGGCTCTAAGCTGCTGACATGACCGATCACCCGCTCACCCTGATGGCGGTACACGCGCACCCGGACGACGAGGCCACCGGAACCGGCGGGGTGCTCGCACGGGCGGCGGCTGAGGGCATCCGGACGGTGCTGGTCACCTGCACGGACGGCCGGTGTGGGGACGGGCCGGCTGGCCTGAAGCCCGGCGACCCGGGCCACGATCCGGAGGCGGTCATCCAGCTACGCCGGCGAGAGCTGGCCCAGAGCTGCGCTGCGCTCAACATCAGCGACCTGGAACTACTCGACTACGCCGACTCCGGAATGATGGGTTGGCCGACCAATCACGCACCCGGATCGTTCTGGAGCACCCCGGTGGACGAGGCGGCCGGCCGGCTGGCGAAGCTGCTGCGCCACTACCGGCCCGATGTGGTCGTCACCTATGACCAGAACGGGTTCTACGGCCATCCGGACCACATCCAGGCGCACCGGGTCACGATGGCCGCACTCGCCGCGACCGACCTGCCGGCGAAGGTCTACTGGACCACGGCGCCGCGGTCCAAGATGGCGGAGTTCGGCGCCCTCATGCGCGAGCTCGGAGCCGACTGGGACGAGGCCGCCGAGGGCGAGCAGCTACCCGAGATCGGGCTGCCGGACGAGCAGATCACGACCTGGGTGGACACCACCGAGTTCGGCGGCCAGAAGTTCGACGCGCTCGCCGCGCATGCCAGCCAGGGCGAGAACATCTTCTTTCTGCGGATGGGCAAGGAGCGGTTCACCGAGCTGATGGGTGTCGAGACGTTCGTCCGCATCCAGGACCCGACCGGTTCGCCGGTGCCCGAGACAGATCTGTTCGCCGGCCTCCGCTGAGCCTGCCGGGCTGCTGAGCCTGCCGGGCTGCTGGACCTGTCGGACTGCTGGGCGTGGTTCAGCGCTTGCCGGCGAGCCGGAATGACGTCCGGGTGACGCAGCGGCCGTCGCTGACCTCCAGCACGCTGATCCGATCGGCCCGGGCGGTGATCGGCAGTTGCCCACGCACGGTCGACAGCATCTCTTCCAGCTCGGCCGCCGCGACGCTGCTGGACACCGTCAGGTGCGGCGTCACATCGTCGCCGTGCACACCCTCGTACGGCGGGTAGTCAGGCCAGCAGCTCAGCACATCGTCGATCAGCGCCAGGAACTCATCCGTCGGCTCGGGCGAGAGCCAGTACACGTCCGGACCGTGCCGGTTCTCGAAGACCCCGAAGTCGCGGAAGCTCACGTTGAACGGCGGCCAGCTCCTGGCCAGCTGCGCGACCGCATCCAGGTCGGCCTCGGTGATCTCGGCCGGCGGTACCCAGGGCACCAGCAGGGTCACGTGCGCCGGCACGCCACTCACCGCCGCGTCGTAGCGAGACCGCCAGTGCCCGATCAACGACTCCAGCTCCGGCAGCGCGATGACCAGGCCACTGTGATCGCGCAACGCGAAATCGTGCATCACTTCTTACCGCTTGCCGGAGTCGGGCGACTCGGTGGTGGACAGCGCCGCGATGAACGCCTCCTGCGGCACCTCGACCCGTCCGACCATCTTCATCCGCTTCTTGCCCTCTTTCTGCTTCTCCAGCAGCTTGCGCTTACGGGTGATGTCACCGCCGTAGCACTTGGCGAGGACGTCCTTGCGGATGGCGCGGATGCTCTCGCGGGCGATGACCCGAGCGCCGATGGCGGCCTGGATCGGCACCTCGAACTGCTGGCGCGGGATCAGCTCGCGCAGCTTCGTCGTCATCATCACGCCGTAGGCATAGGCCTTGTCCTTGTGCACGATCGCCGAGAACGCGTCCACCGGCTCGCCCTGCAGCAGGATGTCGACCTTCACCAGGTCGGCGTTCTGCTCGCTGGCCTGCTCGTAGTCCAGGCTGGCGTAGCCGCGGGTGCGCGACTTGAGGGCGTCGAAGAAGTCGAAGATGATCTCGCCGAGCGGCAGTGTGTAGCGCAGTTCGACGCGGGTCTCGGACAGGTAGTCCATGCCGAGCAGGGTGCCGCGCCGGCTCTGGCACAGCTCCATGATCGCGCCGACGTACTCGCTGGGCGCGAGGATCATCGACTTGACGATCGGCTCGAAGACGTCGGCGATCTTCTGCCCGGACGGCCAGTCGGACGGATTGGTGACCACGAACTCGCGGCCGTCCTCGAGCACCACCCGGTTCACCACGTTGGGCGCGGTCGAGATCAGGTCGAGGCCGAACTCCCTTTCGAGGCGGTCTCTGGTGATCTCGAGGTGCAGCAGTCCGAGGAAGCCGCAGCGGAAGCCGAAGCCCAGCGCGCCGGACGATTCAGGCTCGTACACCAGCGCGGCGTCGTTGAGCCGTAGCCGGTCGAGGGCGTCGCGCAGCAGTGGAAAGTCGGAGCCGTCGATCGGGAACAGGCCCGAATAGACCATCGGGTTGGGATCGCGGTAGCCACCGAGGGCCTCGGTGGCCGGCTTGCCCGAGTCGGTGACGGTGTCGCCGACCTTGGACTGCCGGACGTCCTTCACCCCCGTGATCAGGTAACCGACCTCGCCGACGCCCAGGCCCTTGGACGGGACGGGCTCGGGCGAGATGACGCCGACCTCCAGCAGTTCGTGAGTGGCGCCGGTGGACATCATCTTGATCTTCTGCCGGGGCACGATGTTGCCGTCGATGACCCGGACGTAGGTGATCACGCCGCGGTAGATGTCATAGACCGAGTCGAAGATCATGGCGCGGGCCGGCGCGTCGGCGTCCCCCACCGGCGGGGGGACGTCGCGGCAGATGACGTCCAGCAGGTCCTCGATGCCCTGGCCGGTCTTGGCCGACACCCGCAGCACGTCGTCGGGATCGCAGCCGATGATGTGGGCGAGCTCGGCGGCGTACAGGTCCGGCTGGGCGGCCGGCAGGTCGATCTTGTTCAGCACCGGGATGACCTGCAGGTCGTTCTCCAGCGCCAGATACAGGTTCGCCAGGGTCTGCGCCTCGATGCCCTGGGCGGCGTCGACGAGCAGCACCGCGCCCTCGCAGGCGGCGAGGCTGCGCGAGACCTCGTAGGTGAAGTCGACGTGGCCGGGGGTGTCGATCATGTGCAGCGTGTAATCGGTGCCATTTAAGCGCGACTGCCACGGCATCCGGACGTTCTGCGCCTTGATGGTGATGCCGCGCTCGCGCTCGATGTCCATCCGGTCCAGGTACTGGGCCCGGGCCTGGCGCGAATCGACCACGCCGGTCAGCCGCAGCATCTGATCAGCCAGCGTCGACTTGCCGTGGTCGATGTGAGCGATGATCGAGAAGTTGCGGATGCGGTCCGACGGAGTGGCGCCGGCGGGGCTCGGAATAGCGGGCACAGGCTGCTCTCTGAAAGATTGGACGAGTCCGGTTGCCCGGCACCGACCCCAGCTCGCGCGGGGGCGTTGCCCGCAATTCTCCCATGCCCGGGGTCGGGTAGCGGCACGGGCGGGGATTCCGCTCGGCCGCGGTCGCTTGGCGTGACCAGGTTGGTATCAGGTTGGTATAGCGAGCGGCCGCTATGGCGGCTCGACGGCATACCAACTCGAGCCGCGGCGGAAGGGTAGCCAAGCGGCCGACGTGCTGCCACGGCCAGTGCCGGATGCGAGGATGGGGCCATGACCCAGCCTGCTCCGGACCCACGCGCCGTCACCGAATACCGCATTCCCGCCACCGCCCTGCTGGCCGGCGACCTGGTGAACACCTCCCCCGGCGGCGAGGACGACTGGCAGCAGGTGCTGTCCGTCCACACCGCCGAGGCACCGGGCGAGGACGCCGAGGCGACCAGCCTGATCGCCGAGATCGGCGACCGCTACGTGATGGTCCGGTTGACCGATGTCGCCCCGGTGGACAGCCCGGTGTACTTCGAGAACGGCACCGCGCTGGCCTTCGGCCTGGACGGCGCCGAGGACGGGCCGGTCACCGACGTGCTGTCGGACCCGAACTCGGTACGGACGTTCCTGTACACCCGGTTCGAGCTGGTCACCGTCCGCGCCTGACGCTGCCGTCCCCCAGGGATTTGGGGCCGCGTGTTGCGCACTGGTAATCTGGCGAGGTTGTCCGCGACAGCGCGGCGGCCAAGGTTTCACATCAACGATCGGCATTTGAGGCAACTTCGTGGCGAACATCAAGTCCCAGATCAAGCGGATCCGCACGAACGAGGCGGCTCGGCAGCGCAACAAGAGCGTCAAGAGCGCGCTGAAGACGTCTATCCGTTCCTTCCGTGAGGCCGCCGAGTCGGGCGACAAGGACAAGGCGAGCACCGCTCTGGTGAGTGCCTCCCGTCAGCTGGACAAGGCCGTCAGCAAGGGCGTCATCCACGCCAACCAGGCAGCGAACAAGAAGTCCGCGATGGCGCACCGCGTCAGCGCCCTCTAAGCAGCCGCATACTTTCCAGCCCGCGCGCTGGCCACCTGGCCGGTACGCGGGTTTTATGCTGCCCGAATGGCGCTGCGCTTGCCAGCCGGTCGCTGTCCGCGGGTCGCTGCCTGCCAATCGTTGTCCGCCGGTCGTTGGCTGCTGGCGCCCTAGCGGCTGCAGCCCGATCGACCTACCACCGGGTCGCCAGAGCGACCACAGGCCAGGTCGAACGCCGACCGTTAGCGAACATTTGTGGGCAGCGGGCGATCCGGTTCAGCGGGCGCTTCGGGCAGCGGCGATTTTGCGGACGGCCGACTCCAGGGCGTACTCCGGATCGGCAGCTGCTCCCTTGACATCGGCGTTCAGTGCCGCGACCACGCCGAGCGCCCTGCGCAGGCCGGGCTCGGTCCAACCGTTGGACTGCGTCCGGGCGCGCTTGACCTTCCACGGCGGCATGCCGAGTGACTGAGCGAGCCTGAACGGGTCCCCCGGGCCGGCTCCGACGACCCGAGCGACTGATCGGATGCCGTCGGCCAGCGCATCCGCGACGAGAACCGGGGCGACCCCCACGTTCAGGGCCCATCGCAGGTTGGTCAGGGCGGCGGCAACGTTGCCGATCACAGCTTGGTCGGCCACCGCGAATCCGGTGACCTCGGCACGACCACGGTGGTAGGCCGCAACCGCGGCCGCGTCGATGGAGCCGCCGGTGTCGCCAACAAGCTGTGCGATGACGGCTGAGATCTCACGCAGGTCGCTGCCGACGGCGTCCAGCACTGCACTGGCGGCGTCGGCGGTGATCTTGCCCCTGAACCGGCGGACCTCGCTGCGCAAGAACGCCTGCCGGTCATCCGGCCGGGTCAGCTTGGCGCAGACGATCTCGGCCGCCTTGGCCTTGCGGACCTTGTCCAGTGTCGCCTTGCCCTTGGCTCCGCCGACGTGCTGGACGACCACGGCAGCGTCCGGGCCTGGATCGAGCAGCATCGGTACGACAGTCGTCGCGACGGCCGCCGGAAGATCCTGGGCCGAGCGCAGCACCACCACCCGCCGGCCACCGAAAAGGGATGGGCTGAGCAGCTGGATCAGCTCGACCGAGTCCACCATGGATGCTTCGACCTCATGCACCTCGGTGTCCGGGTCCTCTTCCAGTGCGGCATGCCGCAGGTCGTCCAGCGCCCGGCTCACCAGGAACTCCTCGTCACCAATTACCAGGGTGAGCGGGGCCAGCGGCTCAGCCGGTGGCCGCTGGACGCTGGATCGGTTCCCCGGTGAGCTGGAGGACGTTGAACGGGCTGCGGTGGAGGACGGCACCTCAGCATGGTTTCACGTGCTGCTGACACCGGCCTCAAGCCCATCGTTGCCAACTGTCTCGATCCCTTTTCAGCGACCGAGTCGTTCGGTGCAGCTAGCTCGCGCAGCGGCATCCCAGCGACCGCTATCCGACTGGGCCTGACTCACGGAGAACCCTTGGGACGTCTGCTTCACGGTCACGACGCCCGGATATGCGCGCGGAGCAGGGCGGCGGCACTGGCCGAGTAGCTCGAGAGGGTCACCGCAACAGAGTTCGTCTCGGCGTCCAGACCGAGTGATGAGATGTGCACACCCCCGGTCGGCCCACGCAGCCAGGTAATCCGACATAGAACACCGGCGGCAAGAGGGCCCAGGTTGGTGAAATTGCCACTACAACCTGCGAAGGATAGGTTGACCTTCTGCGCCCACCTCGTAGGTGGGACTGAGATTCGTGTGGATGCACCGTGCGACAGTTGCCGATCTCCCGGAATGGAAAATACAGATGGACGAAGACGGTTGGGAACCGGCCCGCCTGATTCCGGTATCCGGCATCAGTGGCGCCGATGAGCAGGAGCGTCGTGGAGTATCAGCACTGCTCGCAGTCCTCGCCTCTGTCAAAGAATTTGGACGTGCCATCACGGGTCCGCTCGGCGCGCCGAACGGCACCCTATCCACTTTTATCGAGGTGCCCTTCAGCCTTGGAGATCGGCAGGTTCGACCGGACGGTGTGATCCGGATGACTCGCGGGAAGCAAACGTGGACCGCCCTTGTCGAAGTTAAGACTGGGCGGAATGACCTATCGGCCGCCCAGCTCGAGGCCTACCTCGAGGTCGCCCGAGAGCAGCAGTTCGACGCCGTCCTCACGATCTCAAACCAGTTGGTGGTCGCGCCGGGAGAACACCCCACCACAGTGGACCGAAAACGCTCCAAAAAGGTTGCTCTTTTGCACATGTCGTGGAGTCAAATCCATACCGAGGCGGTCATCGAAAGGGTCAATCACTCCGTCAGCGATCCCGACCAAGCATGGATCCTGGCCGAGCTCATCCGCTACCTGGAGCACCCCCGCTCAGGCGCAGTTGACTTCGACGACATGGGACCCGAGTGGGTATCGGTGCGTAACGGCGTTACCAACCGAACGCTCCGCGCCAGCGACAAGGCGGCGGCCGAGGTTGTCCAGCGCTACGGCCAGCTCATCTCGTTCGCCGGAATGCGGCTGTCGCGCAAGCTCGGGGTCGACGTGCGCTCGGTCCTGGCGAAGGCGGAGTTGAGAGATCTCAGCTCTTACACGCAAACAGGAGTCTCACGACTGATCGAGGCCGGGGTGCTGCATGGCTCACTTCGGGTGCCGAACGCGGCGGCGCCGATCGAGGTTACTGCCGATCTTCGGTCCGGCCTTATCACGTGCTCGATTGGCGTCAATGCACCTGGCAAGGGACGCAACAGCACGAGGGTGAACTGGTTGACCCGGCAGCTGACCAAAGCACCCGACGCGCTGCTTATCGAGTCGGGAGTCGCATGGGCACGCACACCAGGGCCGTGTCAACCGATTGTCAACGTCCGAAAAGACCCCGATCTCCTATGCGATGACCCGAAGAAAGAACTCAAAACGTTCACGATACGACTGTCTGCTGTGGCGGGCACGAAACGTGGGCAGGGCCGGGGCACTTTCGTTGGCTCCGTGCTGGCGCTCGTGGACGCGTTTTATGAAGGCGTGGTGCAACACATTAAACCGTGGACTCCCCCCGCGCCGAGCGTGCGCGTGCGCCAAAATGATGACGACGCAGCACTCGATGACGATGGCATCAGCGGAGAACTACCTCTGCGTTCAACACAACGCGTCACCTCCTCACCCGACTGGGAGGTCCCGGACCCAACACCCGTCGAGGGACCCAAGTACGCCATCGTGGGATCAGACGGGTCAACCACGGTAAACGGAGACGTCTCAGGCTTGACCTCCGACGACGAATCGCTTGCATCCAGCTAGGGCGACTGGAGAAGCACCCATGCCAACGTTCGTCCCCGGGGCGGGGAAAAGCTGATGGCGCTCGATCGGCAGGGAGTATCACTGCCACACTAAGCACGCGCCAATGCGTCTAGACAGGCCGTGATCGCGCGGCTGTCACCGAGCCGGGCAGTGGGCGCTCCACTCAGTGTGCCGCGATATGATCTAGCCCGGACGCCGAAGCGCCGGCATCGCCATCAGCGGTTAAGCGAGGGATGGTCCGGGCGAGCTTGGCCAGATTCGCCCAACAACTTGGCAGACTGACGGCTAACCCACTCACTCCTATGACGCTCGGCAAGGGGGTCCGCGTACTCCCGGCCCCCTGGCGTTGCCGGTCCTTGTCGCATGCACCACCGGCACAAGCCGGCTGCCGTCACGGACGACCGCGATGTCACCGTCCTGGTCGGTTCGGCGAGTCGGCACACCCAACCGCGCGAGCTCGGCGATCAGCAACGGTGACGGGTGACCGTAGTCGTTGCCCAGTCCGACCGATACCAGCGCCAGCCGGGCGTGCATCGCTTGCAGGAACGCCGGATCGGAGTACGCGCTGCCGTGGTGCGGCACCTTGAGGATGTCCGCCCGCAGATCCACACCGGAGGCAAGCAAGTCGTCCTGGGCCTCCAGCTCGGCGTCACCGGGCAGCAGGACACGGGTACCACCGATGGCCGCTCGCATCACCACGGATGAGTTGTTCGGATCCGACCGGGTGCCGTGAAACAACTGCCTCGGCCCGAGGACGTCAAGGTGCACTCCCCCGGCATCCAGCGTGGCGCCGGCGCTGACCTGCTCCAGCCGCAAACCGTGGGTCGCCAGCACATTCAGCACCAGCCGATGACCGGTCACCGGCTCGCTCAGCGGCGAGGTCAGCACCCGTCCGACCTCGCGCTCGTGCAACACCCCGGACAGGCCGCCGACGTGGTCGAGGTGGGAATGGCTCAGCACCAGCAACGGCACCCGGGTCACGCCCAGCTCGTGCAGGCACCGGTCCACCGCGACCGGGTCCGGACCGGCGTCCACCACCACCGCACTTCCGCCACCGGCATTGAGCACCAGTGCGTCGCCCTGGCCGATATCGCACGCCACGATGACCCAGCCGTGCGGCGGCCACGCCACCACGACAGCGCGTCCCGGTATCTGCACCAGCACGCCGACCGCCACGCCCACGGCGAGCAGCACCCGGACCCCGCTGTGCCGACAGGCGAGCGCGATCCCCACCGACAACGCCATCAGCAGCAGCCCACCCGGCACCCCGGACGGCCAGGGCAGCGACGCGCCCGGCAACGAGCCGAAATACTCCGCCACCCACACCAGCCAGCGGCACGGCCAGCCGGCCAGTTGCGCCAAGAGCGCACCAAGCGGTAGGCAGAGCACCGACGTCACCGCAGCCAGCACCCCGAGCACAGTCGCCGCGGCCACCACCGGTTCGGCGAGCAGGTTCGCCGGGATCGCGACCAGACTGATCCGGCCGCTGATCCCCGCGATGATCGGAACGGTGGTGAGGTGGGCTGCCGCGGCAACCGCCAGCGGCTCCGCCAGACCCGTCGGCACACCCCGCCGGGCCAGGGCATCCGCCCATCCGGGGGCAATCAGCATCAGCGCCGCCGTCGCCGCCACCGACAGCGTGAAACCCAGGTCCACCGCCAAGGAAGGCTGCCACAGCAGCAGTCCCAACACGGACGCCGCAAGGACCGGCACCGCCCCGCGCTGCCGTCCGGAAGCCAACGCCGTCAGCGCGATCGCAGCCATCAGCGCGGCCCGCAGCACGCTCGGTGACGGTCGGGCGATCACCACGAACCCGACCAGCACCACCCCGCCCAGCACCACCCCGCCCAGCACCGCGATCGTCCGCGGCGACGCCTTCATCTGCCGCAACACCAGCGCGACGGCACCGATCAAGATCGAGCAGTTCGTGCCACTGACGGCAGTCAGGTGTGTCAGTCCCGCCACCCGGAACCGGTTCGCGAGCACCGGATCGAGCTGACTGGTATCGCCGTCCACCAGCCCCGGAAGCAACCCGCGCGCCAGCACCGGCAAACCAGCCGAGGCCCGCTGCAGACCGCTGCGGACCTCACCGGCAGCCCGCTGCCACCACGGCGGGCGCCCGAGTAGCTGCGGATCGGTGCGAGCCGACAACGTCGCGGTCAGGAGATTGTCCTTGAGCGGGGGTTGCAGCGTCGCATCCAGGCGCACCCGCTGCCCCGGCAGGATTCCACGCCACGCATCCGACGGGCCGAGCACCAGCACCGACCCCGCCACCGTCGTCCGGTGACCCGCGACCACCACCGCCAGCAGCTTCGCGTCGATGGCACTGCGCGGTGACCCCGACGTCCCGTGCGCGGCCAGCGGACGAGGATCACCGGTCACCCGCAGCTCCGCGGTGACCTGCACCCGGCTTCGCGCCATTTGCGCCAGCTCGCCGTCCCGCGCCCGATGTAGCCGTGCCGACAGCGGCGGCAGCACCAGCGCCACGCAGCACGCCGCGAAGGCGACCGGAAGCAACCTCGGACACCGTCGGCCGGTACCCAGCAGCAGAACCGTCAGCACCACCGCCACGGCCGCGCCGATCGCAGCCGTACTCGCGCTTCGGCCCAGCCCCCAGATCACCGCCGCCCACGCCGCCATCGCTCCCACCGCCAGCCGCAGATCCACCGGCTCCCGCTCACCGTCCGGTTCCTTCACCCGACGGTTGGTCAGCTTCCGAACGTCCAGCTGGTGGTGGCTCATCCGACAGTCACCAGCGGCTTGAGATCGGCGAACTTCGCGTCGCCGATGCCCGAAACTGACTGCAACTGGTCCACACTGTCGAACTTCGAGTGCTGAGTGCGCCAATCCACGATCCGCTGGGCGAGCACCGGCCCCACCCCGGGAAGGGCGTCCAGCTGGCTTGCTGTCGCCGAGTTCAGATCCACCAACGCCGAGCTAGAAGCTGCCGAGGACGGCGCCCCGGCGGCATCCCCGCCACCACCGCCAGCACTTCCACCGGCATGGGCACCGTCACCAGTTCCCGGAGCCGCAGGGACAGTGATCCCGATGGCGACCTGCTCGCCGTCGCTGAGCTTGCGGGCAAGGTTGACCGCCACCAGGTCGACTCCGGTCAGCGCGCCACCGGCGGCGGCTACCGCGTCGTCCACCCTGGCGCCCGCAGCCAACCGGTAGACCCCCGGTTTGCGGACCTTGCCCACCACGTCGACCACTACAGCGGCTTCGCTGTGCGCGGCGCTCGCTCCAGAACCGGCGGGTGACGGACTCGCCAGCGGTGACATCAGCGAGCCACCAGGACTTATCGGTGGCGGCGCACTCGTCAACCCGGTCGTCGCGGCCGCCAAGCGGTGCGGCCGAGAGGCGAGCACCCATGCCCCCGCGACCACCAGCGACACCATCGCGACAACCGCCATCGCGACAACCGCCCGTCGTCCCGGGTTCAGCCGGGCGTGCCTGAACCCGGCAGCGCCGGAGCCGCCTGCGTTGAAGCGATCGCCGGCGAACCGGGCGCTCAGCGAGGAGACCCGATCCCTGACCCCTCGTCCTTCTGCTCCACGCTGCACCCCAACGACGCTAGGTGGGAGCAGCCGGCCGGAACGGGGTTTGCCACGACTGTGGACAGCCGCTCCGACTGTGGAGAAGGCCGGATCACGGAATCGCATCAAGGCCGACGAGCGTCACGTCCGTCCGGTCATCATCGCGGTTGTCGTGCGGAGCACTGCACCCGCTCCCGCTGGCCCCGGCCTGAGCGTTCGGGTAAACCACCTCGCTGCGGATGGAAGACTGCCGAGTGTGCCCGTGACGTCCCTGCCGCTTGCCCAGCCCGACGCCGGGCCGGGCTCGCTGTGGCACCCGGTCACGTTCGCCCGCCGACTGTGGAACTCCGGTTACCGCCCTGCGCTGATCGCCACCGGCGTGTCGATGCTGCTGGCGTGGGGCTTTCTGCTGCTGCCCCCGATGAACACCGACCTCGCCGCACAGTTGGCCCGCGCCGACTTCGCGTCCAGGTACCCGTTCTCGATCATCGACTTCCGGTGGTTCGGCGGCACCGTGGAGTACGGCTACACCCTGTGGGCTTCGACCCTGATGGCGCACGTCGGCACGAAACCGACCGGAGCACTCGCCGCGGTGATCGGCACCTGGTACACCGTCCGGCTGCTGCACCGGCTCAGACCGGCGCGCCCGGTGCTCGGCGGGATCGCGGCGGCGGTCACCCAGGTCGCCAACGTGGTGGAGGGCCGGATCACCTTCGCCTGCGGCCTGGCCTGCGGCCTGATCGCCCTGACACTGCTGACCACCACCCGGCTGCCGCGCTGGTTGGCGATCGCACTGGCGATCCTGTTCAGTCTGCTGTGCGGCGGGGCGAGCCCGGTCGCCGGCCTGCTGCTGTGGATCGCCGGTGGCGTCGCCGTGCTGCTGCGGCGTCCCGGCGCGGCCGCTGCCCTCATCGTGCCGGCCGGTATCTCGATGGCCATCACGTCGGTCATCTTCGGCGACGGCGGCCGCCAGCCGTTCACCTTCGTCGATTGTGGGGCATCCCTGCTGGCGCTGGCCATCGTGCTGGCCACGGTCCCCCGGCGCTGCCACCCGATCCGGCTCGGCGCGGGCCTCGGCATCGTGCTGGTACTGGCCGCGTTCGTCCTTCCGACGCCGGTCGGTTCGAACGCCACCCGGCTCAGCCTGCTGTTCGCACTGCCCATCGCCGCCTCGTTCATCCACTGGCGAACCCGGTCGCTCACCATCCTGGCGCTGGTGGTGATCCTGGTGGTGCAGCTACCGGTCAGCCCCAGCACCATCGCCAGCACCGGCCGGGTCAGCGGCTACAGCGGCTACTACAACCCGGTCATCGACGAGATCCGTACCCGCGGCCCGCTGACCGGCCGGGTCGAGGTGCCCGAGCTGGCCGGGCACTGGGACTCGGTCTACCTGGCCCGCGGCGTCCCGCTGGCGCGGGGCTGGCTGCGCCAGACCGACATCCGGCTCAACGACGCCGTATTCTACCAGCAAAAGCCGACCGCTGCCTCATACCGGACGTTTCTCACCGACAACGCCGTGCAGTACGTGGCGGTGCCCGATGCCGAGCTCACCGGCTACGGGCGCGCCGAGCTGGCGCTGATCAGGACCAACCTGGATTACCTCAATCCGACCTGGCGAAACGCGCACTGGACGATGTATGAGGTACGGGGCTTCGAGCCGCTCGTCAACCCCCCGTCACGGGTTCTCAGCCAGCATCCCGACGCGATCGTCGTCTCGGTGCCGGCGAACAGTTCGGTGCGGGTGCGGCTGCGCTGGTACCGGTGGCTGGGCTTGGAGAGCAGGGACAAGGACGCCTGCATCAAGCAGGACGGTCTGTACGTCACGCTGAATACCGGGGCCGGCGGGAATTACACCTTCAACTCCAAATTCCCCATCGGGACCGGGCACTGCCCGAAGAATTGAGGGCACTGCCCCATAAGACACAGCACTGCCCGAAGAATTGAGGGCACTGCCCCCCTGGGACACAGCACTGCCCGAAGAATTGAGGGCACTGCCCCATTGGACTGAGCGGCTACAGCCGGTTCACGACGACGCCCAACAGACCAGGCCCGACATGGGCGCCGACAACCGCCCCGACCTCGGACTGGTGCAACTCCCGCAGGTTCGGCAGCGCCTCGCGGAGCTGCCGCGCCACGTCTGCCGCCCGCTCCGGCGACGCCAGGTGCTGCACCGCGATATCCACCTCGCCGCTGCCCGCGTGGTTGACCGTGAGCTGCACCAGCCGGGCGATCGCCTTGGACGCGGTTCGCACCTTCTCCAGCGGCACGATCTTGCCGTCGGCCAGGTGCAGCAGCGGCTTGACGGCCAGCGCCGTGCCGAGCATCGCCGCCGCGGTGCCGATCCGACCGCCGCGATGCAGCCACTCCAGCGAGTCCACGTAGAACAGCGCCGAGGTGCGCTCCCGGGCGGCCCGGGCGGCCTGCTCCACGGCCTCGGCACCCGCTCCGGCCGCTGCCGCCCGTGCCGCGGCCAGCACCGCGAAGCCCAGGGCCATCGCCGTCGAGCGGGAGTCCAGCACCCGCACCACACCCTCGTTCAGCTCGGCCGCCGCCAGCCGGGCGGAGTCGCAGGTACCCGACAGCTCAGCGGAGAGGTGCACCGAGACGACGGCCTCGGCGCCCTCGCGCAGCGCGCAGCGGTACACCTCGAGGAACTCCGCCGGCGTCGGGCGCGAGGTGGTAACGGCCGTCCGGTTGCGCAGCGCGGCCGTCACATCGGCCGGGCTGACGTCGCGGCCCTCCTGGCCCGTCCGGCCGTCCAGCTGCACCTGCAGCGCGACCAGCCGCACTCCGAGGGCGTCCGACAGCGCCACCGGTAGATAGGACGTCGAGTCGGTGACGACGGCGACCCGCTGAGGTGCGCGCTGCTGGGTTGCCATTCCCCGACGTTAGACGACGAAGTTGACCAGCCGGCCGGGCACGGCGATCACTCGCTTGACCGGACGGTCGGCCAGGGCGCTGAGCACCTTGTCCTCGGCCCGGGCGGCTGCCTCCATCGCGGCCGCGTCGGCATCCGCCGCGACGTGGATCACCGAGCGCACCTTGCCGTTGACCTGCACCGGGACCTCGATCGTGTCGTCCACCAGCAGCCCCTCGTCCACGACGGGAAACTCCTGCCACGCCAGCGACTCGGCATGACCCAGCTTCGACCACAGTTCCTCGGCCGCGTGCGGTGCCAGCGGAGCCAGCATCAGCGTCAGCGCCTCGGCCACCGCGCGGGGCGCCCCACCGTCCGGGTACAGCTGGGTGACGGTGTTGTTCAGCTCGGTGATGCGGGCGATCGAGGTGTTGAACCGCAGCGTCTCGTAACCGTCGCGAACCGCGGAAATCGTCTTGTGCAGCAGCCTGTTCAGCTCGTCCGGCACGTCCATGTCGGCCACGTGCGGCCGCCCGGTCTGCTCGTCCAGCACCACCCGCCAGATCCGCTGCAGCAACCGGTACGGTCCGACGATGGCCTTGGCATCCCATGGCCGGGACTGGTCCAGCGGCCCCGAGAACATCTCGAACAGCCGGAACGTGTCGGTTCCGAAGTCGGCCACGAACTGGTCCGGGGCGACGACATTCTTCAGGCTCTTGCCGATCTTGCCGAACTCGCGCTGCACCTGCTGGCCCTCGAACAAGAATGCGCCGTCGGCCTCGGTCACCTCGGCAGCCTCGACGTAGAAACCGTCGGCGTTGGTGTAGGCCGGCAGTTGCAGCATCCCCTGATTGACCAGCCGGTGAAAGGGCTCCGCACTCGAGACATGGCCCAGGTCGAACAGCACCTTGTGCCAGAACCGCGAGTACAGCAGATGGAGCACGGCATGCTCGACTCCGCCGACGTACAGGTCGACACCACCCAGCGGACGTTCCTCGGTGGGACCCATCCAGTAGTTCTCGACCTGCTTGTCCACCAGCGCGTCGTCGTTGGCCGGATCGAGATACCGCAGCTCGTACCAGCACGAACCGGCCCAGTTCGGCATGGTGTTGGTCTCGCGGCGATAGCTCTTCAGGCCGTCGCCCAGATCCAGCTCGACGTTCACCCAGTCGGTCAGCCGGCCCAGCGGGGGCTCGGGATCGGAGTCCACGTCATCGGGCTGGTAGGACTTCGGCGTGAAGTCGTTCGTCTCCGGCAGCCGCAGCGGCAGCATCGAGTCCGGCAGCGCGATCGGCTGGTTGTTCTCGTCGTACACGATCGGAAACGGCTCGCCCCAGTATCGCTGCCGGCTGAACAGCCAGTCGCGCAAACGGTAAGTGGTCGCGCCCCGGCCGCGACCGGACCGCTCCAGGTACTCGATGATCCGCGCCTTGGCCTCGTTCACGCCCAGGCCGTTGAGGTCGACCTCGTCGTTGGCCGAGTTCATGGCCGGCCCGTCGCCGAGGAAGGCCTTTCCGGCAAAGGACTCCGACGGTTGGACGGTGCGAATGATGGGAAGCTTGAACGCCTCGGCGAACTCCCAGTCGCGCTCGTCCTGCGCGGGGACAGCCATGATCGCCCCAGTGCCGTATCCCATCAGGACGTAGTCGGCAATGAACACCGGCAGCCGGGCGCCGGTCACCGGGTTGATGGCGAATGCCCCGATGAACACACCGGTCTTGGCCTTCGCATCGGCCCCCTGGCGGTCCAGATCGGTCTTGGCGGCGGCCTCCCGCTGATAGGCGGCGACGGCCGTGGCAGGGTCTGGGTAGCCGCCGGTCCATTCCTGCTCGGTGCCCTCGGGCCAGCTGACCGCGGTCAGGTCCGCCACCATCGGATGCTCCGGCGCCAGCACCATGTACGTCGCGCCGAACAGCGTGTCCGGACGGGTGGTGAAGACGGTGATGTCACCGCTCTCGGTCGCGAAGTGGACGTGCGCGCCGACCGAGCGGCCGATCCAGTTCTTCTGCATCGTCCGGACCTTCTCGGGCCAGTCGATGTAGTCCAGATCGGCCAGCAGCCGGTCCGCGTAGGCGGTGATCCGCAGCATCCACTGGGCCAGCGGCTTGCGGAACACCGGGAAGTTGCCGCGCTCGGACCGGCCGTCCGCGGTGACCTCTTCATTCGCCAGCACCGTCCCCAGTCCGGGGCACCAGTTCACCGGTAGCTTCGAGACGTAGGCCAGCCGGTGCCGGTCGATCACGGTCCTGCGCTGGCTCTCGTCCAGGTCCGACCACGGCAGGCCGAAGTCGTTCGCGCCCTCGTCCGGCTCACGCCTGCCGGCATTCAGATCGCTGATCAGCTCGGAGATCGGCCGGGCACGCCCCACGCCGTTGTCAGCGCCGGAGTCGTAGAAGGAGTTGAACAGCTGCAGGAAGATCCACTGCGTCCAGCGGTAGAACCCCGGATCGGTGGTCGAGATGACCCGACGTTGGTCGTGGCCCAGGCCCAGCGCACGCAGCTGGCGCTTGAACACCTCGATGTTCTTGTTGGTGGTCGTCGCCGGGTGCTGGCCGGTCTGCAGCGCGTACTGCTCGGCGGGCAGGCCGAAGGCGTCGAAGCCCATGGTGTGCAGGACGTTCTCACCGCGCATCCGCAGGTACCGGGCGTAGACGTCGGTGCCGATGTAACCCAGCGGGTGCCCGACGTGCAGCCCCGCGCCGGACGGGTACGGGAACATGTCCATCACGAAGGTGTGCGGCTTGCCGGCGACCCGCTCGAAGCCGGTGCTCAGCTCACCGATGGGGTTCGGGGCGTTGAAGGTGCCGCGCTCGGCCCACTCCTGCTGCCACCGCGACTCCAGCTCGTTGGCGAGCGCGGCACTGTACCGGAACGGCGGAATGTCAGCGGCGTCGTTGGCGTGCGTGGCCGTCATGGCTGCGGCTCCCGATCAGGTGGTCGTGCGGACTGTGGGCATCTAACCGTGGACATAGCAAGAGCCCCTGCGCAATCGCAGAGGCTCACGCCACACTGGCCTACGTCCGGGGCTCAGCGCGGCTCGGTAAGGAGCAGGGTCATTGCCATGGCGGGAATACTACTCGGCACCGGCACCGGCAGCGCCCGTCACGGATTGCTGGGCGAGCACCGCCGCCGTTCGCTCCCCCACGTCGCGGTGGCAGTTCCAGCCCCAGTGGATGCCGTCGACGTTCATGCCGGACGAGCCGATGTGCGGCGCCACCCACTGATCGAGCCGCAGCAAGTCCACGTTGAGCCGCTCGGCCCACGCCAGGGTGGCGTGGACGGCGCGCTGGTGCCCGGCGGCAGGTTGCGCCACCGGCCGTTGAGCAGCCGCGACCCCACCGGCTGCAGCCTGCGGAAGGTGGCCGTCGCGGCCAGCCGCACGGGCTTGGGGCGTAGCAGCCGGATGCCCTCGCGCAGGTGGGCGGGCAGGATCGCCGGCAGGTAGTCCATGCCGCCGACCGCGAGGATGACCGTGTCGGCCCGCGGCAGCAGGACGGAGTACAGGTACGGATCGCGGGTGACGGCGAACCAGGCGTCCCGAGCGGTCCAGCGGCGCCGTCCGAAGATGCTGGCCGAGCTCGCGGCTCCGCCGGCGGTGAGGGCAGCGGCCAGCACGTTCGGCCACAGCCGCGGCTCGGTGGTGAGCTCTCCCATTCCGGGGCCGTGAAAGGCGAGGGAGTCGCTCAGCACCAGGATTTCGCGCGAGCGCGCCACCGGTTCGGACGGGACCGGCACTCAGGCGTCCGCGTCGGAGTGGTCGCCGTCCGGTGCCAGCAGCGGGATCACCGGTCCGGGTGGCCCGGCGTTGTGTGCCCGCAGGGTCCAGCCGTCGCCCGAGTTGCGCAGCTCCGTCCAGTGGCAGTTCGCCAGCGGGCCGAGGATGGACGGCGTCTGTGGCAGGCCGAGCAGCGCGGCCGACAGGCACATCGAGGTGGCGCCGTGGCTGACCAGCACCGCCAGCGGCACGGGCGCCAGCTGGTCGACGACGGACAGGGCGCGCTCGGCGACCTGCCGACGGCTCTCGCCGCCGCGCCGGGCCACGTCGCGGCCGGCGAGCCAGTCGGCGAACTCCTCGGGATATCGGCTCTGGACCTCGTCGCGGGTCAGGCCCTGCCAGTGGCCGAGATTCCGTTCTCGCAACCGCTTGTCGACCGTGAGCGGCACTCCGCTCAGCGAGGAGACCTTCTGCGCGGTCTGCCGCGCGCGTTCGAGATCCGAGGAAATCAGGACGTCAGGATTCATCGCGGCCACCAGCGCGGCGGCCTCGATCGCCTGGACCTGGCCCACCTCGTCGAGCGGTGGATCTTCTTGGCCCTGGTAACGCCGCTCGGCGTTCCAGGCCGTGCGGCCATGGCGCAGCAGCACGATCCGGCGTTGCACTACTCCGGGTCGCCCTGCGACACCGTCACGTCGGCACGAGCGTCATCCTGAGGTGCGGTCTCACTCTCGGTGCTGCCAGCCTGCGCGGCGGCCAGGTGCGCGTCGGTGAACCCGATCACGGGGCAGTCCTTCCAGAGCCGCTCGAGGGAGTAGAAGACCCGCTCTTCGGCATGCTGGATGTGCACCACGATCTCGGCATAGTCCAGTAGCACCCAGCGTCCGTCGCGCTTACCCTCGCGCCGCAGCGGCTTGACGCCGGCCCGGCGGAGCTGCTCCTCGACCTCGTCGACGATCGCTTCGACCTGGCGCTCGTTGCTGCCGGTGGCGATGACGAACACATCCGTGATCGCGAGACGTTCGCTGACGTCGATCAGGACGATGTCGGTGGCGAGTTTGTCTGCCGCTGCCTGTCCGGCGATGCGGGCGAGGTCTGCGGCGGTGTCAGTGGCGGTCATGATGGCCCCAGAATACCTGGGCGACCGGGACCTGAACGACCAACCGGCCCGCGGCGGCGGGCCGATTGGTCGTCCCAGCCGGTTCAGCGCGCGCCCGGAAGCTCAGTCGACGAGGCGGATCACGCCGTAGTCATAGCCCTTGCGCCGATAGACCACGCTCGGACGGCCACCGTCGGCGTCGGCGAAGAGGTAGAAGTCGTGGCCGACCAGCTCCATCTCATAGAGCGCCTGCTCGATGGTCATCGGCTTGGCCGGATGCTCCTTCTCGCGCACCACCAGCCCTGGGTTGTCGAGCTTGCTCCCGCCCTCGTTGTCGCCCTCGGCAGGCGGGTCTGCGACGGCGACCGCGGTGGAGTCGGGATCGCGCTCGATCAACCCGCTGGTGGCCGTGGCCACCGATGTCGGCGTGTGCCGTCCGTGGTGCACCCGGCGACGGTCGGCAGCCTGCCGGAACTTGCGCTCCAGTCGCTCGATCGCCATGTCCAGGGCCTTGTAGAAGTCCGCGGCGCAAGCCTCCACCCGCACGACCGGTCCCCGCACGCGGCACGTGATCTCCACCCGCTGGCAGTTCTCGGACTGCCGGGGATTCTTCTCGTGGAGCAGCTCCACATCGGTGCGGATGATCCTGTCGTCATATCGCTCGACCCGGGTCAGTTTCTCAGCGACGTGCTGCCGGTAGTGCTCGGGGACCTCGACGTTCCGGCCCCTCACGACAATCTCCACGCGACCTCCAGTGCGCTCCGGGCAACCAGCTCAGAAACGCCCCAACACCCTCGCGAGCCACATTTCCGAGCTGGCCCGTCAGAAGCCTTGGCGGCGCGTAATCCGTGCTGGCGCCTATGTTCGGTAGGTCACTCAGACGCTAGCCCACTCGTGGGGATCTGCCCAGTTGCACGCGTCGGTTCCGGCTGCCGCGGACTGCTTCCGCGCACCGTCGCTCGCGCCGCTGGCACCGGCTGCGGCCGTCGGGTACCGCCGCCTCGTCGCTCCCACCACGGCGGCTCCCAGAACCCGCCAACCGGCCTCGGTGAGGGCACGCTCGGCTTCGGCAAGAGTGGTGCCGGTGGTGACGATGTCATCGACGATCACGGCGTCGAGCGGTCCGCGGCCGGGCGGCCTCCCAGCCCGCATCCGGTGCGCCAGGTTCGCCGCCCGCGCCGCCGTGGACAGCCCCGCGGAGTCGGCCACCCCGGAGCTCACCGACAACGCGGAGCACAGCGGCGACTGGGAGTGCCGGGCCACCAGCCGGGCGAGCCGGAGTACGTGGTCACCGCCGCGTTGACGAGCCGCCGATCGCCGCGACGGCACCGGCACCAGCACCGGTCGCGGCCGGCCCGTTGCCGCCGTGCCGGCCTGCCGGCTCAGCACGTCCACCGCGTCACTGAGGTAGGCCGAGAGCGGTTCGGCCAGCGCGCGATGGCCCCGCTCCTTGTACGCGATCAGGGCACTGCGCAGCTCGGCGTCGTACTCACCGGCGGCGCAGACCGCCGGCCCGGTCGCCGTCGCCGCCAGCTCGGGGACCGACGCCGGACGGCAGGCCGCGCACCAGAGCGGCCCGGACCGCTGGCAACAGATACAGCTCGACGGCAGTACCAGGTCGATCAACTCCGCAAGCAGCCGCATGGAGCTCAGCCTGGCGCACCGGAGTGCCGCGCTACCGACCTCGGGGGAACTGTGGAGGGCTACGGCGGCCTGTGCACAACCGGCCTGTACAGAACCGGCCTGTACAGAACGGGTCACGAGGCCGGACCAGGGGCGGTCACGGACACAACCCGTCACGGGGCATAGACCGGATTCACCCCAGCAGTCGGCGTGGCACCCGGGAACGAGGTCCAGCCGCTGCCCCGCTGCGTCCAGATCGAGTCGCTGGCCGACACCAGTGGCGACTGCTGCGACGACGCCGCGATCGATGTCGGCACCCCGGGCAGGCCGACGTTGCTCAACGGCCCGAGGTACGAGCCATCGGACTGCACCTGCCAGACCCTGGTCTCGTCCCCGGGTGCCTGTGCCACGATGAGCAGCTTGGTGGGGTCCGTCCAGGCGATGTCGGTGACGGACAGCCGCGCGGGTGTCAGCGGTTCGAACGAGTCGATTCGGACGTCATCGCCCGAGGTGACGACGGACCCGATCCAGGCCGTCTTGGTTCCGTTCGCCGCGCGCAGCACCGCGGCGAGCCGCACGCCGTCGGAGCTGAACCTCAGCGCGAGCACCTGGCCCGGCGACAGCCCGCCGACCGGCGAGGTGATCGACACCGCTCGTGCGGCCGTTCCGGGCCCGACCCGGTAGATCGCGCCGGACGTACCGACGCCCACCCACACCTCGTCGGCGTGCGGTCGCCACTCGGGACGGCTGAGCGCGCCCGTGGGCAGCCGCACGTCGGCCAGCTTCGCGACGTTTCCGACCCGCAGCGTGTTCGCCGACACGCCCGCGACGTCCAGGCCCCCGGAGTTGCCGCGGCGAAGGGCGACCGAGCTGAACTTGCGAACCGGCTGCCCGAGCGGGCCGGTGACCGGCTTGTCGTCCAGGCCGCTGATCACCGCGCCGTTGCGGAGGAAGTACGGCGTGACGCCGGGCGGCGCGCTGTCGGGGCCGCCGAAGGTGAAGTCGACGGAGCTGAAAATCGGACCCGCGGCGTCCGGGATGCCGACCGTCCGGCCGGCGTCGGTCAACCGCAACCGGCCGCCGGCGAAGGCCACCTGACCCAGGGTGTACGCCAGTTGCGCGGCCAGCCCATTCTTTCCGGCCGCGTCCAGCTGCGCCGTGCCCGGCATCTCGACCACGATGGGGTCGCCGAGCTGGACGCTGGGTCGGCCAACCTGGTCGGGCACCTCGTTCAGCACCGACTGCGCCAACTCCGGCCGCGGACCGACGAGCAGTTGGTCGAGCAGCCAGGTCGCCAGCGCCTGGCCGTCCAGCGCCGAGTACCGCAGATCTGGAACCAGGGTCGTCTCGCCGGAGTCGAAGAAGTACAGCTTGCGTGGCAGGTAATTGTCCTGGAACTGGCGCTGGCTGATCAGCACGCCCGGCTGCAGTTGGTCGATGCGCCACTGACCCGACAGCTGGCGTAGCCCGAAGCTGAACGTCTCCTGATCCCCGACGCCGGTTCCCTTGAGGGTGGGGCTGAATACACCGTTGGCGTCGAGCTGACCGACGCGGTGACCGATCACCTCGACCCGCGCACCGGAACCCACCGTGCTGGGCACCCCGACGGTTGTCTCGTCGACAACGGTCACAGTGTTGTCCTGCCACTTGCGCGCGGCGGCGTTCGTCAGGAACTGGCGCGAGGTCGAGTGCCCGGCGTCGGCGGCGACCCCCGCCGTGATGAAGTCGGACACGATGTCGCGCGGGCCGGCGTCGGCATTCGGTGAGATGTTCGGCTCCGCCGACTGCGCGTTGCCGCCGCGGTCGACCGTGCGGACGACCTGTGGGGCCGACTGCCGGGGGACGCCGGTGCACGCCGTCAGTACCAGCAGCGCCGACGCCAGCGCACCCAACCGTAGCCGCGAGCTCATGCTTGCACGTCGCTTCCGGCTCGGGCCGGATCGGGCGCGGCGAGGGGCGCCCGCGGCCGCGAGCCAAGGTTCACGGCCGCGGTCGAGCCCGGTTTCACCGGCAGCGCCGAGGTGTCCAGCGGCTCCAACGGCAGCGGCGAGGACTGGACGGTGTCGCCCGCCGTCCGTGGCACCGTCATCCGGAAGACCGCACCCTTGCCGCGCTCCCCCCACGCCTGTAGCCAGCCCTGGTGCAGCCGGATGTCCTCGAGGCTGATGGCCAGGCCGAGGCCGGTCCCGCCGGTGAGCCGGCTGCGTGAGGGATCCCCACGCCAGAACCGGTTGAACACCAGGGCAGCCTCACCCGGCCGCAGGCCCACTCCGTAGTCGCGCACGGTTACCGCGACGGCGGCCGCGTCCGCGGCGAGCCGCACCTCGACGGGCTTGCCCTCGGCGTGGTCCAGGGCGTTGCCGATCAGGTTGCGTAGCACCCGTTCGATCCGGCGGGTGTCCACATCGGCCAGAATCGGTCCCCCCGGCGCGGCGACGAGCAACTCGACCCCATGCCGCTCGGCCAGCACCCGGCTGGCCATCACCGCGCGCTCGACGATGCCGACCAGGTCCACGCTCTCGGTCTCGAGCTGGGCCACTCCCGCGTCATAGCGCGAGATCTCGAGCAGCTCGGCGAGCAGGCTCTCGAACCGGTCGAGCTCGTTGCTGAGCAATTCCGCCGAGCGCGCCAGCTCGGGCGCGAAGCTCTGCCTGCTGCCGTAGAGCAGCTCGGCCGCCATCCGGACGGTGGTCAGGGGCGTGCGCAGCTCGTGGGACACGTCGGAGGTGAAGCGCTGCTGCAACCGTGAGAGCTTCTCCAGCCGCTGGATCTGCTGCTGGAGGCTGTTGGCCATGTCGTTGAAGGACTCACCCAGCAGGGCGATGTCATCCTCGCCGCTGACCTCGATGCGCTGCGCGAGATCGCCGGCCGCGAGCCGCTCGGCGGTCTGGGCGGCGACCCGCACCGGCCGCACCACCAGCCCGGTGACCAGCACCGCGATCGCCGCCACCAGCAGCACGAGCGCCAGGCCGGCGATGAGCACGGTGCGCTGGACCAGGTCGAGGGTGTTCTGCTCGGCGGTCAGCGGAAACAGGTAGTACAGCTCGAACGAGCCGGCCTGAGTGCTCACCGGCTGCCCGACGATGAGTCCCGGGATGCTGGAAGGCGGGTTGCCGGGCCGGGTGATCGGCGCGTACTGGACCGCCAGGGCGCCCCGCTCCACCTGCTGGCGCAGGGACGAGGGGACCGCGAGCCCCACCGGCAGCTGCCGGTTCAGCGAGTCGTCGGTGGACCGGACCGCACGAAAGAACAGATCTCCGGTCGGCACCCCGCCGGAGCTGGGGTTCGGAGCCGAGGTGATCTGGTCGACGGCCTGCCGGATGCCGTTGAGGTCGCCCGGCGTCAACCCGTCGAACTGCGCGGTCGCCGCCTCCAGGCCCAGGGTGGCCTGACCGATCGACGCGTCGCGCTTGGCCTTGAGAACGCCGTTTCCGATCTGATCCACCAGCAGCATCCCGATGATCAGCACCACCACGCCGGTGACGAGGACCGTGCTCGTCGCCACCCGGAACTGCAGCGAGCGTCGCCAGAGCGAGTGGAGCCTGCGCACACCGGAACCGGCGAACCCGCCCCCGCCGCGTGCGATGGACCGGCCGAGCGAGCGGACCGTGGATAATGCGGCCCATCGAGCGGAAGGGGTCACGGCGGTCCGGCTTTGTAGCCGACCCCGCGAACCGTCAGAACGACCTCCGGACGCTCCGGGTCACGCTCGACCTTGGAGCGCAGGCGTTGGACGTGCACATTGACCAGCCGGGTGTCCGCGGCATGGCGGTAGCCCCACACCTGTTCCAGCAGCACCTCGCGGGTGAACACCTGGCGGGGCTTGCGGGCCAGCGCGACGAGCAGGTCGAACTCCAGGGGCGTGAGCGAGATCTGCGCTCCGTCGCGTACCACCTGGTGGGCGGGCACGTCGATGCTCACGGGCGACTCCGGGGGCCCGATCGTCAGCGTCTCGCCACCGGCCTCGTCGTAGCGACGCAGCCGGGCCCGCATCCGGGCCGTCAGCTCCTTGGGCTTGAACGGCTTCACGACATAGTCGTCGGCACCGGACTCCAAGCCGAGGACGATGTCCACGGTGTCGGTCTTGGCGGTAAGCATGATGATGGGCGTTCCGGACTCCGCCCGGATGGCACGGCACACGTCGATGCCGCTGGCGCCGGGCAGCATCAGGTCGAGCAGCACGATGTCGGGCTTGACCTCTCGAAACGCGGCGAGCGCGCGAGAGCCGTCAGGGACGAACGCGGGCTCGAACCCTTCCGAACGCAGCACGATACCGAGCATCTCCGCCAGTGATGAGTCGTCGTCGACTACCAGAACGCGAGGCTTCATGTCTCCATCGTGGCACCTCTGACACGATAACGTCGGCAGCGGCACCCCGCCACCGTGTGTCAGCGCCACCGCCGGCCAGGTGGCGACATCCTGGCGGGTTCACCGGCGGCCGAGCGCAGCTCTGACACTATGGCGCAATGGTGACGCAGACGAAACGCCATTGGTACAGCCAGCTGTGGTTCTGGGTCCTGGTGGCCATCGCCGCCGGGATCCTGTTCGGTCTGGTGGACAAAGCTGATGCCCTACACGCGAAGTGGCTGGCCGACGCCTTCATACAGCTGATCAAGGTCGTCACCGCGCCGGTGATCTTCTGCACCGTCGTGGTCGGCATCGCCTCGCTCACCAGCCTCGCAAAGGCCGGCCGGCTGGCGCTGGCCGCGCTGAGCTACTTCCTGGTGGCCACCATCATCGCCCTCACGCTCGGCCTGCTCGCCGGCAATCTGATCGGCCCGGGCCGGGGCTTCCACGCGACCGCCTCGGCCAGCGCTCAGAAAGCTGCCGCGGGCTCGATCAAGAACGCGTCCGGCTCGGGGGGTGTGGTCGGTTTCATCACCGACGATCTGCTGCCCAAGAGCATTCTCGGGCCGTTCGTCGACAATGCCATCCTGCCCGTCCTGGTGCTGGCAATCCTCACGGCGGTGTCGATCTCGATCGCGGGCGATCCGCTGCGGACCACCGTCGTCCGAGCGGTGGACGCCATCGCCAAGGTCATCTTCGGCATCATCCGGCTGATCATGTGGGTGGCCCCACTCGGTGCGTTCGGCGGCATGGCCTACACCGTGGCGCAGTTCGGAACCTCGTCACTGCGCAACCTGCTCACCCTGATGGTGACCTTCTGGGGAACCTGCGCGGTGTTCATCTTCCTGATCGTCGGCGGGGTTGCCCGGCTCTCTGGATTCAGCATCTTCAAGTTTCTCCGGCTGGTCAAGGACGAACTGCTGATCATCGTGGGCACCTCCTCGTCCGAGACGGTGCTGCCGCGGCTGCTGGCCAAGACCGAGGCGGCGGGCGCCTCACCGCAGACGGCCGGCCTCGTCATCCCGACGGGTTACTCCTTCAACCTCGACGGCACCTGCATCTACCTGACGCTCGGTGCGCTGTTCATCACGCAGGCCTCCGGTGACGAACTGCCGATCGGAACCCAGATCGGCCTGTGCGCGCTGATGGTACTGACCTCCAAGGGGGCCGCCGGAATCACCGGCGCGGGACTGGTCACCCTGGCAGCCTCGTTGCAGGCATTCGGCGGGACGTTCTTCGATGCCAACTCCATCGCCGTCGGTATCGCACTGGTGGTCGGCATCGACCGGGTGATGAGCGAGGGACGAGCGCTCACCAACTTCATCGGCAACGGCGTCGCCACGATGGTGCTCGCCAAGTGGGCCGGTGAGCGCGACGACGTGAAGTTCGCGGCCGCCCTGAACGACCCACGCGAGATCAACGCGGCGGTGGACCGGGGCGAGCTGGTCGCGTCAACCGCCATCAGCGAGCCGACCCCGGTGCACACCGGCTGACCGGAGGCCACCGGAACGTCCACCGACGACCGCGGCCCGGTTCCCCCGAGAGTGTCAGGGGAAACCGGGCCGCGTTGTGCGCTCAGCGGCAGTGCTGACCGGCAGTCGCCGGGACCAGCGGTGGCCGACTAGTAGCGGTAGTGCTCCGGCTTGTACGGGCCGGCCACGTCCACGCCGATGTACTCGGCCTGGTCCTTGCTCAGGACGGTCAGCTTGGCGCCGACCGCGTCCAGGTGCAGCCGGGCGACCTTCTCGTCCAGGTGCTTGGGGAGCAGGTACACGCTGGCGGTGTCGCCACTGGTGTAGGCGTCGGCGTTGGTGTGCAGTTCGATCTGGGCGATCGTCTGGTTGGAGAACGACGCGCTCATCACGAAGCTCGGGTGACCGGTGGCGTTGCCCAGGTTCAGCAGGCGGCCCTCACTCAGCACGATGATCGAGTGGCCTGGCTGGGTGCCATAGCTCGGAAACTTCCACTCGTGCACCTGGGGCTTGATCTCGATCTTCTCGATGCCGGGGATGCGGGCGAGGCCGGCCATGTCGATCTCGTTGTCGAAGTGGCCGATGTTGCCGACGATCGCGTTGTGCTTCATCTTGGCCATGTGCTCGGCCATGATGATGTCCTTGTTGCCGGTGGTGGTGACGAAGATGTCACCCTTCTCGACGACGTCCTCGAGCCGGACGACCTCGAGCCCGTCCATGGCCGCCTGCAGCGCGCAGATCGGGTCGACCTCGGTGACGACGACGCGGGCACCCTGGCCACGCAGCGACTCGACCGAGCCCTTGCCGACGTCGCCGTAGCCGCAGATGACGGCCATCTTGCCGGCGATCATCACGTCGGTGGCGCGGTTGATGCCGTCGATCAGCGAGTGCCGGCAACCGTACTTGTTGTCGAACTTGCTCTTGGTGACGGAGTCGTTGACGTTGATCGCCGGGAACAGCAGGGTGCCGGCCTTGGCGAACTCGTACAGCCGGTGGACGCCCGTGGTGGTCTCTTCGGTGACGCCGATGATGTCCTGCGACATCTTGGTGTACCGGGTCGGGTACGCGGCGACGCTGCGACGGAGGGTGTCGAGGATGATCTTGTATTCCTCGGAGTCGTTCTCGTCGGCGGACGGAACCGCGCCGGCGGCTTCGTACTCGACGCCCATGTGGATCAGCAGGGTCGCGTCGCCACCGTCATCGACGATGGAGTGCGGGCCGGAGCCGTCGGGCCAGGTCAGCATCTGCTCGGTGCACCACCAGTACTCCTCCAGCGTCTCACCCTTCCAGGCGAAGACGGGAATGCCGGTCGGGTTCTCGGGGGTGCCGTCCGGGCCCACGACGATCGCGGCGGCGGCGTGGTCCTGCGTGGAGAAGATGTTGCAGCTGACCCAGCGGACGTCGGCGCCCAGGGCGGCCAGCGTCTCGATCAGGACGGCGGTCTGGGTGGTCATGTGCAGCGAGCCGGCGACCTTCTTGCCGGCCAGTGGCTGGGCCGCGCCGAACTCCTTGCGCAGCGCCATCAGGCCGGGCATCTCGTGCTCGGCGAGCTGGATCTCTTTGCGGCCGTAGGCGGCCAGCGACAGGTCTGCGACCTTGAACGCGCTGACGGAGCCAGCACTGTCGGGGGTCAGGTTGACGCTCACGAAATCTCCTCGGGTTGTCGTACGGGTGTCTGGTGAACTGCTGTCATCGACTGATTCGGTTGAGTCGCCGTCACGCCCCTCGCTCAGGCGCTCCGCGGCGAGCCGGCGGTACATCCCCGCGTCGGGGGATACCGGCCCGCGGTGCACGGCACCGAACCAGTCGTCAACCGCTCGGGACAGCCCCTCTTCGGTGCGCATCCGGAGCTCGAACGCGACCTCGGCCAGCCCGATGCCATGCTGTTCGATCAGGTGACGCAAGGTTCGCAGCCGGTCTATCTGCCGGGCGCCGTAAAGCCGATGACCACCCGGGGTTCGCTGTGTGGTGACGAGGCCTGCTTGCTCGATATAGCGGAGCATCCGTTGCGACCATCCGGTCGCCTCGGCAGCCTGCTGCATCGTCATCGGCTTCATGCAGCCATTCGCTCGCTCCTCGTTCGTACCTCGCTCGATGCTCACTCACCTCGAACAGACTCTACCAGAGTTGTGTCAGATATCCTCCCCACTGACTACGGGCAGATTTAGGCGCTTCGGTCCAGATTCGTCGAGGCCTCTGCCCACCTTTGTTCTGCTCTCAGTCCAGGTTCGTGGACACCACGTAGGCGGTGCCCGATCCGGTCACCGTGCTGTGGCACTCGCCCGCGGCCACGAACACCGAGGACCACGGGCCCAGGCTCAGCCGCTCGTCCGCGCAGGTCACCGTCACCGGGCCGTCGGTGCCCAGCACCAGGTGCGGCCCGGTGCCGATCAGCGGGGCGCTGCCCGCGTCGAGATCCAGCACCGACAGCGCGAAGTCGGGCACCGGCACCTCGAACCGCCTGGTGCCCGGCACCGACTCGGCGGGCTGCCAGCGCGGCTCGGCCAAGGCGGTGAAGTCGGCGACCCGCAGCAACTCCGGAATGTCGATCCGCTTGGGCGTGAGCCCGCAGCGCAGCACGTTGTCGCTGTTGGCCAGCACCTCGATGCAGACGCCGCGCAGGTAGGCATGCACGTTGCCGGCGCCGAGGAAGATCGCCTCGCCCGGAGCCAGCCGCACGTGGTTGAGCAGCAACGCGAGCACCGCGCCGACATCGCCCGGAAAGTCCTCCGCCGCCAGCACCGACGCCTGGGCGGCCGGAGCCCACTCCCCCCCAGCCAGGGCAAGGGCGCGGCAACCGGCGATGGCCGCCTCGACCAGCCGCCCGCGGGCAGCATCGGGCAGGGTGAGCATCGTCGTGAAGCTCGCCCGCAGGCCGCCGTCGCTGGTGAGCAGCGAGCAGTACGGCTGCAGCTCCGGCACAGCGAGGGCGGCGAACAGCTCGGCCGTCCGGTGCGCCGGCCGGAAGCCGCAGAACGCCTGGAAGTCGGTGAGCGCGTACGCCAACTCGGGTTTGTGGTTCGGATCGGAGTAGTTGCGCTCGGTGGGGTCGCGACCGGAGTCCGGCGCCCGCTCGCTCTCGTACCCGGTCCTGGCCTGCTCGGCGGTGGGATGCACCTGCAGTGACAGCGCCTTGTCCGCGGCCAGCACCTTGAGCAGGAACGGCAGCCGGGGGCCGAAGGCCGTCATCCCGGCATCGCCGAGCAGCCGCTCGGGATCGGTTGCGATCACCTCGTCCAGGCCGGGGCGGTCCGGATGTGCCGACCAGACCGAGGGCTCGTCGGGATGCGCACCGATCCACAGCTCCGCGGCGGGACGTCCCGTCGGCTCGATACCGAGCAGGCGCGGGATGGCGTCGACGGAGCCCCAGGCGTACTCGCGGATGGAATTGTCCAGTGCGATGAGGCGGGGGGCCGTCAGCGCGCCCGTCACCGGATGGCAGCTTCCGTGTCACTGCCTCGATCCACGTCGGGTTCGAGGTAGATCACCCGCGCGCTCGGTTCGGCCGCGCGAACCCGGGCCTCGGCGGCGTCGATGGCCGCAGCCGCGGTGGCCAGGGACGCCTGCGGGCTCATGGCGATCTTCGCGGCGACCAGCACCTCGTCGGGTCCCAGGTGCATGGTGCGCTGATGGATGACCCGCAGCACGCCGGAGCCGGGCGCGCCGACCAGGGCGGCCTGGATGCGCGATACCGCCGCGGGGCTGGCGGACTCCCCGAGCAGCAGGCTCTTGGTCTCGATGATCAGCACCACCGCGACACCGATGAGCAGCACCCCGATCGCGGCGGTGCCGATGCCGTCCCACACCGGCTGGTCGAAGATCGCGCTCAGGCCGACCCCGAGCAGGGCCAGCGACAGCCCGATCAGGGCGGCGAAGTCCTCCAGCAGCACTACGGGTAGCTCCGGTACCTTCGCCCGCCTGATGAACTGAGGCCAGCTCGCGTCACCCTTGAGCGAGCGCGACTCCTGGATCGCCGTGCGGAAGGACCAGGACTCCAGGGCGATCGCCACGACCAGGACGCCGATGGCGATCAGCGGGGAGTCGACATGATGCGGATCGGTGATCTTGTGGATGCCCTCGTAGAGTGCGAACAGGCCGCCGAGGGTGAACAGTACGAGCGCCACCAGGAAGCCGTAGACGTAGCGGTCCCGCCCGTAGCCGAACGGGTGCTCGGCGTTCGCCGGGCGCCGGGACTGCTTACCGCCTACCAGCAGCAACAGCTGGTTGCCGGAGTCGGCGACCGAGTGCACCGCCTCGGCAAGCATCGAGGACGAGCCGGTCAGCACGAACGCGATGAACTTGATGACCGCGATGCCGAGGTTGGCGGTCAGCGCGGCAAGGACGGCCTTGGCTCCACCTGACGCGCTCAATGTGGTAACTCCCCCAGGCGAGGCGCGGACGGGTCGACGCCGCGCGCGAGTGCGAGATAGGTGGCGGCGAAGTCGCCGGTGGCGGTGGCCGCCGCGAAGCGGACGAGCGGCGCCGCGTCCGGAACGAGCACCCGTGAGTTGCCGATGCCCCGGCTCGAGGCCAAGCCCGCCAGAGCTGACCCGGCACGTCGGCCGGCGTCCTCACCGAGGCCGTCCCACTCGGCGTCCCGGTCGTTTCCGAACCGGTCGTCGTCGCCGATCAGCACCAACCGGGGACGCGCTGTCGCCTCGGACACCCGGTCGGTGAAGAAGTCGGCTTCGGACGAGGCGAACTCCAGCAGCGCGCCGACCCGGGCGACATCGTCGGGCAGCGCCGCCGACACCGCCGTGAAGCCGCCGATGAGTTGTACCGAGCCGGCGAACCGGTGCGCCGCGACGGTGGCAGCAGCGCCGATGCCGGCAATGACCGGAACGGACTCGGCGAGGTCGGCGGCCAGCAGCTTGGCGGGGCCGGTATAGCTGGAGGAGTCCGGGCGATCCGCCTCGGCGACCGCGTCCAGGGCGTCGGCGACCTCGTCCAGCAGTGCCCTGTTGTTCGTCAGTCCCAGCGCGTCGAGGGCCAGCAGCGCCGGCGTGGCCAGTGCCCACCAGACCGCCCGGGGCGGCACCTGGGCGAGGTGGCTCACGTCGGCGACCGGGTGCCTGGCCGCGGCGTAGGCCACCGGCGAGCCGGCCGGAGCGGCGACGGCCAGGGTCAGGCCGCGCCTATCGGCCTGGGACACCAGTTCGGCCAGGCGGGGGTGCCGGCCCTCGGCCGAGACCACCAGCAGCACGTCGGCCGGCCCCGCCCACGTCGGCAGCCCGGCGTCGCGCCACTCGACCACCGGGGCTCCGGCAGCGGCGAGGACACCGAGCAGGCCGGCGAGGTAGGGAGCGCTGGCATCGGCCGCGACCAGGACGGCCCGGGGCGGTTGCGACCCGCGCAACCGGTCCACGCCGAACTCGCCGGCCACCTCCACCGTCCGGCGCACCTGAGCTCCGGCGAAGGCGAGCGCCCGCAGCAACCCACCGCGGTCGGCAGCCAGCAGCGCGTCGGCGTCGTCGAGCAGCTCCGGTTGGAAGGCGGTCACCCGGCCGGCTCCGCAGCTGCGGCCACACCCAAGCCGTTGGGACCAGGGACGGCCTCGTCGGCGAGCAGCACCGGAATGCCGTCGCGCACCCGGAAACGGCTCAAGCAGGACGAGCAGACCAACTCCTCGGCGTCGCCGGTGGTCTCGAGCCGGAGCGGGGCGTGGTCGGGGCTGGGGCAGGCGAGGATGGACAGCAGATCAGCGGACACCGACATCGAATATCTCCTAGGACCGGATCACGGCGAGTGCCTCGTCGCGGATGGCCGCCATCGCGGCCGGGGTGCTCGCCTCGACATTCAAGCGCAGCAGCGGCTCGGTGTTCGAGGCCCGCACGTTGAGCCACGACCCGTCCCGCAGGGTGATGGTCAGGCCGTCCAGGGCGTCCGTAGCGGAGGTGCGGTCGGCGAACCGGCGCCGCACCGCGACGACCCGGGAAGCCTGGTCGTCCACCGTGGAGTTGATCTCGCCGGAGGCGGCATACCGCTCGTACTCCGCGGTCAGCTCGGCCAGGGTGCCGTCCTGCTCACCCAGGGCGGCGAGCATGTGCATGGCGGCGAGCATGCCGGTATCGGCGCGCCAGAAGTCGCGGAAGTAGTAGTGCGCGGAGTGCTCACCACCGAAGACGGCGTCAGTGGTGGCCATCTCGGCCTTGATGTAGGAGTGCCCGACCCGGGTCCGCACCGGCCTGCCGCCGTGCTCGGCGATGATTTCGGGAACGGCCTTGGAGGTGATCAGGTTGTGGATGACCGCCGAACCGGGCGCCTTCGCGAGTTCCCGGACGGCGACGAGCGCGGTGACCGCGCTGGGCGACACGGCATTGCCCGCGCCGTCCACCACGAAGCAGCGGTCGGCGTCGCCGTCGAAGGCCAGCCCGATGTCGGCGCCCACCTCGACGACCTTGCGCTGCAGGTCCACCAGGTTCGCGGGCTCCAGCGGGTTGGCCTCGTGATTGGGAAAGCTGCCGTCCAGCTCGAAGTACAGCGGGACGATCTCCAGCGGTAGGGCGCTCAGCTCGCCGTCGCCGAGCACGGCCGGAACGGTGTAACCGCCCATGCCGTTGCCGGCGTCCACGGCGACCTTCAGCGGCCGGATGCCGGACAGGTCGACCAGGCGGCGCAGGTAGCGGGCGTACTCGGCCAGCAGGTGTTGTTCGCTGACCGAACCCTGGTCGGCCACCGGCGCGGGCAGGCCGTTGTCGAGGAAGCCCTGAGCGGTGACGCGGACGTCCACCAGGCCGGATTCCTGCCCGATCGGCACGGCACCCGCCCGGCACAGTTTGATGCCGTTGTAGCGCGCCGGATTGTGGCTGGCGGTGAACATCGCTCCGGGCAGCCCCAGGTGCCCCGACGCGAAATAGAGGAGGTCGGTCGAGGCCAGCCCGACGTTCACCACGTCGGCGCCCTGACTGGTGGCACCCTCGGCGAACGCGGCGAGCAGTTCGGGGCCCGACGTCCGCATGTCGTGCGCGGCCGCGAGCCGGGTCACCCCGGTCACCACGACGAATGCGGCGCCCAGCGCGCGGGCGACCTCGGTGTTCAACTGATCCGGCACGGTGCCACGGACGTCGTAGGCCTTCACGATGTCGGAAAGGTTGATCACGGTGGAGGGGTCTCCTTGGGGCGGGCGTCGTAGGGGGCGAGCGTCCGGTTGCGTCGAACCTCATCACCCTACCCAGCGGCACTGACGGGCCAGTCGAGGCGCCCGCGGTTCCGTGCTCCGACTCGGGCCAGGGCCGGCTCAGACGTGCGGCGGTACGACGCGTAGGTGACCGCGGCGAGCGCTCAGGCCGGGCTCGCCCTGGTCCGGAGCCGGCTCGGCGCGTGGCGTGTCGACGCGGGCGGCCTCACGCACCGCGTCGGCCAACGCCTCGAGGTCGTCGGCGTGCGGAATCGGTGACGGGAACTCGCCGGCGTGCCGGACGACCTCCCACCCGCGGGGAACGGTCAGCCGGACGGCGTGCTCTTCGCAGAGGTCATAGGAGTGCGGCTCCGCGAACGCGGCCAGCGGTCCGACGACGGCGGTGGAATCCGAATAGATATAGGTCAGCGTCGCAACGGCAACCTGGCCGCAACCAGTGCGCGTACATCGACGGACATGCCTCACAACGGCCGACACTAGCGCGCCCACCGCCCTGAGCCTCGCAACGACCCCCAGCGTGTCGCGGACTAGGCTCGCCGGACTATGAGCGACTCCGGGTTTCACGGCCCCGCCGGACGGCCAGGTCGCCGGCGTGACCGGCACGGCCGAGGGCTGCGCGGAATGCTCGCGCCGCGGCCGGTTCCGATCGCGCACAGCCGCGGCGACGCCTTCGACGCCATGGTGTTGCACGCGGTGGAGCACCTGCAGCCGCAGCTCGGCGAGCAGTTGTCGCACGTGGAGTTCGCGGTCGAGGATGTGCCCGAGGTGAGCCACGTCGGCACCGGCGACTTCGAGTACGAGTACGACGACGACGTGCTGGACGACAATTCCGTGCCGCTGTCACGGTTGTACCGGAGTGGGATCGCGGGGATCGTGGCACCCGTGATCGTGCTGTACCGCCGCCCGCTTGAGAGCCGGGCCGCGCAGCCGGAGGAGCTGGCGGAGCTGGTGCATGAGGTGGTGGTGGAGCAGATGGCGCGGTTGCTGGGTCGTTCCCCCGACGAGATCGACCCACCGCTGGATTGAGCCCGCTGATGGACTGAGCCGCTGATGGACTGAGCCCGCCGCCGGGCTCGCCCGTCCGGTGTTCGTGCCGTCCCAGGCCCGCACCGACCGGCCTCGGTTCGGCCGGTCAGCGATCGGGACTAGCTGGCGCGGCGCTTCACACGACGGCGCTCGCGCTCGCTGAGGCCGCCCCAGATGCCGAAGCGCTCGTCGTGCTCGAGGGCGTATTCGAGGCATTCGCCGCGCACCTCGCAGCCGACACAGATTTTCTTCGCCTCACGGGTCGAGCCGCCCTTCTCCGGGAAGAACGCCTCGGGGTCCGTTTGCGAGCACAGCGCACGTTCCTGCCAGTTCTGCTCCTCGGGCAGGCCGAAGATGTCTGACAGGTCCGCGTCAGCAAGGTAGGCGGTGGATTCCGTCACGGTGATCTCCTACTGCGGGTTGAGACTGGCTGGCCGACCGGGGCGTGGAGCCTCGGTGTGCCAATCGGCTGGTGTGACGACCGCATAAGCTGAACGACACATCTGGAATTACACTCGTGTCGTTACCGGTTCGTCAAGCTGAGACCTGGTATTCGCTCAGATTCGTCCGAGCGGGATGAGACGCTAGGCCGGAATCCGCCCGTAGGACGTGGTGCGCTGGCGTGCGGGCCGTCCCGCCAGCGTCGCCAGGGCCGCCAGCTCCGTCGCGGAGCGCCGGGATCCGTGCTCAGATCCTGCCATCCGCGAGATGGTTTCTTCCATCAGGGTTCCGCCCACGTCGTTGGCGCCACCGCGCAGCATCTCGGCGGCGCCGGCCTCCCCCAGCTTGACCCAGCTGGTCTGGATGTTCTTGATCTTGGTGTGCAGCATGATCCGCGCCATCGCGTGCACCGCCTTGACCTCACGCTGAGAAGCGCCAGGCCGCGCTAACCCAGCTAAGTAGATCGGTGACTGGTTGTGGACGAAGGGCAGCGGCACGAACTCGGTGAATCCGCCGGTCTCGTCCTGCAGCCGTCCCAGCAGCCGCAGATGGGCCACCCAGTGCCGGGGGTGGTCGACGTGACCGAACATCATCGTGCTCGTGGTCGGCAGGCCGACCCGGTGCGCGGTGGTGATCACCTCGATCCAGGCCGAGGTGGGCAGTTTGCCCTTGGTGAGGACCCAGCGGACCTCGTCGTCGAGAATCTCGGCGGCGGTGCCGGGCAGCGAGTCGACGCCCGCCTCCTTGGCGGCGATCAGGAACTCCTCGATGGACAGGTTGGCCCGCGAGGCTCCGTTGACCACCTCCATCGGCGAGAAGGCATGCAGATGCATGTCGGGCTCCGCACGCTTCACCGCCCTGGCGAGGTCGAAGTAGGCGCTGGCCGGCAGCTTCGGGTCGATGCCGCCCTGCATGCAGATCTCGGTCGCGCCGTCGACATGCGCTTCGTGCACCCGCTGCTCGATCTCGTCGGTCGAGAGCGTGTACGCATCCGCGTCGCTGGCACGCTGGGCGAAGGCGCAGAACCGGCAGCCGGTGTAACAGACGTTGGTGAAGTTGATATTGCGGTTGACGATGTAGGTGATCTCGTCGCCCACCGCATCCCGGCGCAGGTCGTCGGCCAGCGCGGCGACGGCGTCCAGGCCCGCGCCGTCGGCCTGCATCAGGGTCAGCGCCTCATCGTCGCTCAGCCCGGACGGATCGCGCTCGGCGGCCCGCAACGCGGCGGCGACGTCGGAGTCCAGCGCGGTGGAACCCGGTGAGAACACCCGCTCCCGCAGCGCGTTCCAGTCGCCGTACACCTCGCTGAAGTCGCTGCGACGATCCGCCGTCCGGCCCTCGGTGTCGACGGAGGCGTGCAGGTCGACCCGGCCGGTGGATTCCCACTCGCTGTCGGGCTCCTGCCACGGCCGCCCGACCGGCGAGAGCACCCCGCCGTCGGGACGCCGCGCCGCCAGGCCGGTCGCCGGGTCCGCCAGCGCGCGGACGTGCGGGACGATCCGCGGATCGAGCCACGGCGCCGCTGCCTGGACGTAGGGCGGCTGGGCGGTGAGCCGCTCGGTCAGCGTGAGGCCACGGCCGTCCAGCAGATCGGTGAGCTTGTCCAGCTCGGGCCAGGGACGCTCGGGGTTGACGTGGTCGGGGGTGAGGGGAGAGATGCCGCCGAGGTCGTCCACACCGGCGTCGATCAGCAGCAGGCACTCGGTGAGGTCCACCAGGTTGGGTGGTGCCTGCAGCCGGAGCTTCGGCCCGAACACCAGCCGCGACACCGCCAGCGTGGCCAGGTACTCATCCACGTCCAGGTCGGGGTCGTTGCGCATCGCCGTGTCGTCCTTGGCCCGGAAGTTCTGGACGATGACCTCTTGCACCGCACCGAACTCGCGAGCGCTCGCGCGGATCGCGAACAGCGACTCGGCCCGCTCCGTCCGGGTCTCGCCGATGCCGACCAGGATGCCGGTGGTGAACGGGATGTTCAGCCGGCCGGCGTCGGTCAGTACCCGGAGCCGGATCTCGGGGTCCTTGTCGGGGCTGCCGTAGTGCGGGGCGCCGGGCTCGGTGAACAGCCGCCGGGCCGTGGTCTCGAGCATCATGCCCATGCTCGGCGCGACCGGCTTCAGCCGCTGCAGCTCGGCCCAGGACATCACACCCGGGTTCAGGTGCGGCAGCAGCCCGGTCCGCTCCAGCACGGCGATGGCCGCGGCACGAACGTAGTCCAGGGTGGAGTCGAATCCGCGTTCCTCCAGCCAGGTTCGGGCCTGCGGCCAGCGCTCCTCCGGCCGGTCCCCGAGGGTGAACAGGGCCTCCTTGCAGCCCAGCGCCGCGCCCTGCTCCGCTATCGCGATGACCTCATCGATCTCGAGGTACGCCGAGGGGAGCCGGTGCGGAACCGTGGCGAAGGTGCAGTAGTGGCAGCGGTCCCGGCACAGCCGGGTCAGCGGGATGAAGACCTTGCGTGAGTAGGTGATCACGCCCGGGCGCCCGGCCGCGGTCAGGCCGGCATCGCGCACCCCGGCGGCGATCGACATGAGCTCGGTCAGCTGCTCGTCGCGGGCGGCCATCAGGACCGCCGCCTCGGTTACATCGAGCGCGGCGCCGTCGCGTGCCCGGCGAAGGGCTCGGCGGATGGCGGAATCGGCTGGCTGCGAAGAAGTCACTCCTGAAGCCTAACCAGGCGGCGCGAGGATGCCGGGTGCGCGAGGTCGCCGACCGGAAGGCGAGGATGCCCGGTCCCAGCTGCCCCGGCTAGTCTTGGCCCCCGACATGAGGATCTTTCCGCCGGCGCGCTGCCGATGACCGAACCCGCCGAGCCCGCTGCCCTGCTGGTGTGCCGGCTCGGGCTGGACCCGGTCCGCGGCCGGGTCCGCCGCCACACCCAGGTCGGCATCGCCGTCCGAGCTGCGCTGTTCGCCGAGCTGGCGCTGTCCGGCAGGCTGATCGGTGGCCGCTTTCCGCATCCCGTCGGCGAGAGTGTCATTGGACAGCCGCTGCCGGACGCGGTCCACGCGGCGGTGGTGGCGCGCCGGCCGACCCCCTGGAAGCGCTGGTTCAACCACGTCGACCCGGACCGCGAGGCCGCCACCACCGCGCTGGTCACGGCCGGCCGCTGGCGGGTCGAGAACGGCCGGATCGTCGACACCGCGGCGGGCGCCACCGTCGTGGAACAGCAACGGATCGCCCAGCTGCTGGCCAGCCGGCAGCCCGCCGAAGACCTGTCACTGACGATCGTCGCCGTGCTCGCGGCGGGTTATGGCGTCGGTGACCGGCGAGCAGCGCCACGGGCCGCGGGCCGGTTGGTCAAGTCCTGGCTGCGACCCCAGCTGGCCGCTTCCGGTGCTGATCCCGCCGCCGAGGAGGCGGTGCTCGCCTCGACCGGGGCGGCGCTGGTCGCGATGCGCAAGGCCCGTCCCGTCCCCTTCCTCTGAGCCGTTACCGTTACTGAACCCGCCGTTACTGAACCTGCCGGTGGCAGCGGCGGTCAGCCTGGCTGGGGTGCTCCCGGATTCATCGAATAGGTTTCCAGAGTGCAGATCACGGTGTTGGCAGGTGGCGTCGGCGGCGCCAGATTTCTTCAGGGCGTCCGGCGGTTCGCCACCAGCGACGGCCGGGCCGACGAGGTGACCGCGATCGTGAACACCGGCGACGACGTCACCATGCACGGCCTGCGGATCTGCCCGGACCTCGACAGCGTCATGTACACCCTGGCCGGCGCGGTCGACGTCGAGCGTGGCTGGGGCCGGGCCGGTGAGACCTGGCGGATCAAGGACGAGCTCGCCGAGTACGGCGCCGAGCCGACCTGGTTCGGCCTCGGCGATCTCGATATCGCCACCCACCTGGTCCGTACCCAGATGTTGGAGAACGGCTATCCGCTCTCCGATGTCACCGCCGCGCTGTGCCAGCGCTGGCAGACCGGCATCCGGCTGCTGCCGATGAGCGATGACCGGTGCGAGACCCACGTGGTGATCGAGCAGGACGGCAAGCGCCGCGCGATCCACTTCCAGGAGTGGTGGGTCCGCTACCGCGCCGGCATCCCGGCGCTGGCGTTCGTCCAGGTCGGCCTGGACACCGCCTCGCCCGCGGCCGGCGTGCTGGACGCGATCTCCGGTGCCGACCTGATCCTGGTTTCCCCCTCGAACCCGGTGGTATCGATCAACACGATCCTGAACGTCCTCGGCATGCGAGAGGCGCTGCGGTCCGCGAGCGCGCCCATCGTCGGCCTGTCCCCCATCATCGGCAACGCGCCGGTCCGCGGCATGGCGGACGCCTGCCTGCCGGTGCTCGGCGTCGAGACGTCCGCGGCGGGGGTGGGCGGTTTCTACGGCGCCCGCTCGGCGGACGGCATCCTCGACGGCTGGCTGATCCATCCCGGTGACACCGCGAAACTCGACGGCATCGCGGTGCGTGCCCGGGACCTGCTGATGAGCAGCGACCAGGTCACCGCCGGCATGGTGCGCGACGCGGCAGCGCTGGTGGGCATCGCCGGGGCCACCGGCTCGGCACAGCGGGAAGCGACATGAGCTCGCAGCCTGCCGTTGCGGAGCGTCCAGCCGGCATCGAGATCCTGCCCGTGCCCGGGATGGCCGAGCTGCGCCCCGGCGACGACCTGGTCGGCGAACTGCTGCGGTGCGCCCCCTGGCTGCGCGACGGCGACGTCCTGGTGGTCACGTCCAAGATCGTGTCCAAGGTCGAGGGCCGGCTGATCCCGGCCACCGGCGACGCGATCGAGCGCGAAGCGATCCGGCAGCGCGCGATCGACGACGAGAGCGTCCGGGTCATCGCCCGCCGGGGCCCCCTGCGGATCGCCGAGACCCGGCACGGACTGGTGCTGGCCGCAGCGGGGGTGGACGCCTCGAACGTCAGCCGGAACGAGATCGCGCTGCTGCCGCTGGACCCGGACGCCTCCGCCCGGCGGCTGCGCGAAGCCATCATCGAGCGGTGCGGAACCACGGTGGCCGTGGTCATCTCCGACTCGATGGGGCGACCCTGGCGGCACGGCATCTCCGACGTCGCCATCGGCGCCGCCGGGCTCAGCGCGGTGCTGGACGAGCGGGGCGCCCGGGACAAGCACGGCAACCAGCTGTCGGTCACCGAGGTCGCCGTCGCCGACGAGCTCGCCGCGGCCGGTGACCTGGTGAAGGGCAAGCTCAGCGACGTGCCGGTCGCCGTGATCCGCGGCTATGCCCACGACGACGACGGCAAGGGCTCGTCCGCCCTGATCCGGGGCTCGGCAGACGACCTGTTCCGGATGGGGACGGCCGAGGCGATTGCCCTGGGTCGCGCCCAGAGCGCCCCGAGCCCGGACGCCCCCGACGTGTCGGCGCTGCACGCCGACGTGCTCGCCACGCTGGCCTCGATGCGGCTGGACCCGGCGGACGGCATCGGCCAGTCGGCGATCCGCGAGGGTTTCTACGGCCTGCTGGCCGCCCGTCCGGACGCGACCCGCCGGGCCAGCGCACCGGGCCACGTCACCGCCAGCACCGTACTGCTCGACAGCGACGGGACGCGGGTACTGCTGACCTTGCACCCCCGGGTCGGCGCCTGGCTGCAGCTCGGCGGGCACATCGAGGACGACGACGCGTCGCTGCTGGCGGCCGCCGCGCGGGAGGCCCTGGAAGAGAGCGGCATCGCCGGCATCGAGCTGAACCCGGTCCCGGTCGACCTGGACGTGCATGCGATCACCTGCTCGCTCGGCATCCCGACCCGGCACTTCGACGTCCGCTTCGTCGGCCGCGCCCCGGCGGGTGCCGAGGCCGTGATCAGCTCGGAGTCCGACGACCTGCGCTGGTTCGGAGTCGAGGACCTGCCGGCCGGTATCGCGCCCGAGCTGCCCCGGCTGATCGCCGCCGCCGTCCGGGCCAGCGCACTGCGACAGGCGGAGTTGGGCCGATGAACCCTCTCGATCGGCTGTCCTCGTGGCCGGTTCCCTACGCGGCCGCGGCGGTGGTCGGCCCGGACGGTGTGCTCGCCACAGCCGGCGACGTGGCACTGCGGTTCCGGCTGGCCTCGGTCACCAAGCCGCTCGCGGCCCTGGCCACGCTGATCGCGGTGGAGGAAGAAGCGGTCAGCCTGGATCAGCCACTACCCGACCCGGCCCTGGCCGCCGAGCTGCCCGGAGCCACCCTGGCGCACCTGCTCGCGCACGCCTCCGGAATCGCGCCGGACCGGCGGCAGCGGACCGCCGCGCCGGGCACCCGCCGGATCTACTCCAATGCGGGGTACGACCTGATAGGCGAAATCGTCGTCGGCGCCACCGACATCGCCTTCGCTGACTACCTGGCCGCTGCGGTGTTCCGGCCGCTCGGCATGTCCACCGCCAGCCTGGAAGGCTCGCCGGCCAGCCACGGCTGGGGCTCGGTGACCGATCTGGCGGCGCTGCTCTCGGAGCTGCTGAACCCGACCGGCCTGCTGCACCCCAGCACCGTCCGGGCCGCGACCACGGTGGCCTTCCCCGGCCTGCGCGGGGTGCTGCCCGGCTACGGCAGCCAGGACCCGAACGACTGGGGACTGGGGTTCGAGCTCCGCGGCGGGAAGAACCCGCACTGGACCTCGCCCCGCAACTCCGCCGCCACGTTCGGCCACTTCGGCCGCAGCGGCACCATGATCTGGATCGATCCACAGGCGCGGCTCGGCCTGGTGGCCCTGGCGGACCGGGACTTCGACGACTGGGCCGCGCAGGCCTGGCCCGTGCTGTCGGACGCGGTGCTCGACGCCTTCGGCTGAGGCGCCCCCGGTTGGCTCCTCAGATGCGGGAGATGTCGTTGGGGCTGAACCGGGGCCCGAACTTCGGTGGCATCAGCCCGCTGAGCAGGATCAGCCGGATCACCCGGGCGCGCTGGCCCCGCCACGGCTCCAGCAGCCGCAGCATGGTGGCGTCGTCCGTCCGCGCGGCACCGGTCAGCGCGAAGCCGACCCGGTTGCTGAGGTGGAAATCCCCCACGCTGACCGCGTCCGGATCTCCGAGCGCCCGCAGCGTCGTCTCCGCCGCCGTCCACTCCCCCACCCCCGGAACAAGCTGCAACCGACGGCGCGCCGACTCGAAGCCCGCCGCCAGCGATAGCTGCACGCATTCCTCCAGGCGGTTCGCGACCGTCGCCGCCGCCCGCACCGCGCGGTAGCGCCGGCCGTCCACGCCGAAGCGGTGCCAGTCCCAGCTCGGCACGCTGAGCAGCGTGGCCGGCTCCGGCGGCAACCACAGCTCCGCCTCGGACGGTCCTGGCGCGCGCTCGCCGAACGTCCTGACCAGCAGCCGCCAGGCCCGGAATGCCTCGTGGCCGGTGACCCGCTGCTCCAGGATCGCCGGGACGAGAGAGTCCAGCACCCGGCCGGTCCGCGGCAACCGCACACCCGGGCGCCGGTGGCGAACCTCGCGCAGCACCCGGTGCCCGCTGACGTCGAGCTCGGTCCAGTCATCGGACTCACCGACCAGCTCCGGCACGGCGTCGAGCAGCCGGGACGCGCCCGGTCCCCAGGCCTGGGACCGCACCTCGTCCGCGACGACCGACACCCGGACGGTGCCCGGGCCGTCGGCCGTCCGGCAGGCCCACCAGAAGTCGGCGCCCGCGAAACGGGCGGTCGGATCACCACGGCCGTGACACAGCGGCGCGAGGGTACGGGCAAGGTCGATGGGCCGCGACGCCCGCCAGCGGGCCTCCCGGACGGGCATGGCGCTTCCTCTCGAACTGCCGCTCACCCTCGGCTGAACCACGAACCGCCTGGCGCTCAGGCGTCGGCGGAGAACCGGATCGAGCCGTCGGCCAGCGTGACGTCGGGCCAGACCCGGGCGCCGTGCAGCAGCTCGATCCCGGTGCCGATCACCGAGCGGTCACCGATGACCACATCACACAGGGTAGTGCCGCTGCCGATGACGGCGTCCCGCCCGACGATGCTGGCCCGCACCACCGCGCCGGAGCGGACCCGGGCACCGTCGAACAGCACCGCGCCGTCGACCACCGCGCCGCTCTCGACGACACAGCCCCGGCCGATGGTGGCACCGCCGGTGACGGTCGCGCCCTCGGTGATGGTGGCGCCCTCGAGCGCCAGGAAGTCGCCGATCGGCCCGGGCAGCGCGTCGGTCGGGGCGATGCCGCGCACCAGGTCGGCAGAGCCCGCGACGAAGTCACTGGGCTTTCCGAGGTCGCGCCAATAGGTGGAGTCGATGTAGCCGGTCACCACGGCGCCGTCGGCGAGCAGGCCCGGAAACGTCTCGCGCTCGACCGACACCGGTCGGTCGGTGGGAATCGCCTCGACGACCTCGCGGGAGAACACGTACGTGCCGGCGTTGATCTGGTCCGTGACGGGGTTGGGGTCCTTCTCCAGGAACGCCGTGACGCGCCCGTCGGGATCGGTCGGCACGCAGCCGAAGGCCCGGGGGTCACTCACCTTGGTGAGGTGCAGGGTCACGTCGGCGTTGGTGTCGCGGTGCGCCCGGAGCAGCGAGCCCAGGTCGCAGCAGGTGAGGATATCGCCGTTGAAGATCATCGCGGTGTCCTCGCGCAGCAGGTGCGCGACGTTGCCGATCGCCCCGCCGGTCCCCAGCGGCTCGCTCTCGACGACGTACTCCAGCTCCAGGCCGAGCGACGCGCCGTCCCCGAAGTGCGCGGAGAAGACCTCGGCCTGGTAGCTCGTGCCGAGGATGACGTGGCTGATCCCGGCCGCGCGAATCCGCGACAGCAGGTGCGTCAGGAACGGCACACCGGCGGTCGGCAGCATCGGCTTGGGCGCCGACAGCGTCAGCGGGCGCAGTCGGGTGCCCCTACCGCCGACCAGCACGATCGCATCGACTTGCTCACTCACGCAGACTCCCCTCGTTGCGGCTGGTCGGTGGGCACCTGCGGTACCACCGGGCTGTCGGTCCGACCCGATCGCAGGGCGACCAACTCGCGCGCTTTCAGTCCGACCCGCAGCATGACTCGCACCGGCAGCCAGCGCCAACCCCGGTAACGCCGGCTCAGGAAACGCCAGGCGCTGCGGTGGTGCTCGGAGATCATCGCCGCGGCGTGCCGGGAGGTGGCGTGCGAACCGGCGTGGATCACCTCGGCCGTGGGCACGTACACGTTCAGCCAGCCGGCCGTGGCCAGCCGGGCGCCGAGGTCGACGTCCTCGAAGTACATGAAGTAGGACGGGTCGAAGCCGCCCACGGAGTCGAATGCCTCGCGCCGCAGCAGCAGACAGGCGCCCGAGAGCCACCCCGCGGTGCGCTCGGCCAGGCTCGCCCGTTCTTGCCGGTACGCCACGGACCAGGGGTTATGCGGCCACCAGCGCGCGAGCAGGGCATGGCCGACGCCGCGTCCCAGTGACGGCTGCGCTCGCGCCGAGGGGTAGACCGCACCATCGGCCGTCCGGATCAGCGGCCCGAGCGCACCGGCCCGGGGCCACCGTTGCACCGCCGCGAGCAGTTGATCGAGCGAGCCGGCCGTCCAGACGACGTCCGGATTGGCCACCACCACCCACTCGGCATCCGTTGCTGCCACTCCGGCATTCGCCGCCCGGCCGTAGCCCAGGTTGCCACCGGTGGCAAGCAGCCGGACGCCCTGCCGCGTCGCCGCCCGTTCCGGCGATCCGTCGGTGGAGCCGTTGTCGGCGAGCACCACGTCGACCGGCCGGGTGGTGGCGCCGGCGAGGCTGTCCAGGAACGAGTCGAGTGAGCTGCCCGGTGAGAACGTGACGGCGACGACGGCGACGGTCCCGAGGTCCCGCTGCACAGCGGTCAACGCGAGCGCCGCCGGATCGCGGTCTCGTACGCGCGGAGGTGCGCCCGGGCACAGGCGTCCCAGGTGAAACCGGCGGCTCGGGCGTGCCCGGCTCGGCCCAGCTGCGCCCGTAGCTCCGGCTGGTCCAGCAACCGGCTCAGCGCCTGGCCGATGGCGGCGTCGTCAGGCTCGGTGTAGGCCACCGCATCGCCGCCGACCTCGGGCAGCGACAACCGCCGGGTCGTCAGCACCGCGGCGCCGCACGCCATCGCTTCCAGCACCGGCAGGCCGAAGCCCTCGCCCAGGCTGGGGTAGCTGACGACCGTGGCCGCGGACAGCAGGCCCGGCAGGTCTTCCAGCGGCACGTAGCCCGCGCGCAGCAGCCGCAGGCCGGCCGGCACCGCGGCCACCGCGGCGTCGAGTTCGGTGTCCCAGCCCGCACCGCCGGCGAGCACCAGGGTCGGCGGATTCCGGCGGCCCTCGCAGGCGGCGACCCAGCCCCGGATCAACGCCGGCACGTTCTTGCGCGGCTCCAGGGTGCCGAGGAACGCCACGAACTCCTCGTCCGGGGCGAGGCCGATCGAGGCCCGCACCCGCTGCTGCACGTCGGCCGGTTGCGGGTGGAACAGCTCGGTGTCCACGCCCAGGTGGGCGACCTGCAACCGCTCCGGTGCCGTACCGAGCCGGCTGGTCAGCTCGTCCGCGGTGGCCTGCGAGGCGACGACGCAGACGTCGGCCCGGCGCAGCGCCAGCCTGGTGGCACCCCGGAAGAACGGGGCCTTCGCGCGGGTGTGCCACTCCGGATTGGAGAAGAACGTGGCGTCGTGGACGGTGACGACCAGCGGCCCCCGCCAGCGGAGCGGATGGGTGTAGTGCGGCGAGTGCAGCACGTCCGGTGCCACCCGGGCCACGATCGAGGGCAGGGCGTACTGCTCCCAGGCCAGCCGCGCCGGGCGGCCCTCGGGCACCGAGACGCCGGGTACGCACCGCGCGCCCAGGGATTCGAAGTGCGACCGGTCACGTTGCTGCGCGACCGCGGTGACGTCGACGCCGGCCCGGACGAGCGCCGGAACCAGCCGGTCGAGGTAGCGGCCGACCCCGCGCAGATCGGCTGGAATGGCCGTCGCGTCGACGAGCAAGCGCGGCACGGCATGGCTCCAGACGGGTGGGGGATGAACCGCGATCGTATCGAACGCGGCCGCGGACGAGTTGCTGCGACACCTGCCGCGGCACCGCCCCGGGTCAGGCCACCGTCGGAGCCCGGTGTGGCAGGCAGGGTAAGCGCTCCGGACGCATTAAGCTAAGCCCCTGTGCCAGCATCGGAGAACCAGCAGCCTGGAACGGCCGGGTTCGATCAGCCCCGGTCCGAGGCCGCTGGCTCCTCCGGCAGCCCCGCTGGCTCTCCCGGTAGCCCCGCCGGCTCTCGCAGTGGTCTGAGCGCGGGCCGCCTGCTGAAGCTGGGCGGCGTCCTGATCGCCGTCCTCGCCGTCGCTCTGTGCGCGGTGACCCTGATCCGTGAGTGGAGCTCCATCCGGCACTCCATCGCCACCGCCAACCCCGGCCTGCTACTCGTCTCGCTGCTCTGCGCGGGCGCGGCGATGTCCGGACTGGGGCTGCTCTGGTGGCGCTGCCTGCATGTCTTCGGCGCGCCGGCCCGACTCCAGGACGCGGTCGCCTGGTACTTCGGCGGCGAGCTGGGCAAGTACGTCCCCGGCGGTGTCTGGCCCGTTCTCGGACGCGGTGAGCTGGCGTCCAGGGCCGGCATCGCGCGCGGCACCGGCTACCTCACCACGCTGATCTCCTACGCCGCGATGTGCGTGGCGGCGGCGTTCGTCTGCGGCCTGCTGGCCCCCTTCGTCGCGCTGGACGGCGACGGCCTCAGCTGGGGCTGGCTGATGCTGGCGTTCATCCCGATCGGCATCGGCGCGCTGCACCCGGCGGTGCTCGGCAAGGTGCTGGCCCTCGGCGCGAAACTGACCCGGGGCCGCGTCGCCATCCAGGCCCGCTCCTGGTCGACCATGATGGGGCTCACCGCCTGGTCGGTCGCGACGTGGCTGCTCGTCGGCGCGACCTCGGTCGGCGTGACCGCCGCGCTCGGCTATTCCGAACAGCCCGCTCGGGTAGCCTTCGCAGCCGTGGCGGCCTGGATCATCGGTTTCCTGGCGATCCCGGTACCTGCCGGCGCGGGTCTGCGTGAACTGATCTTCGTTGCCATCAGCGGCTTGGACACTGGCCCGGCCGTCGCGGTCGCGGCCATCGCCCGGTTGCTGTTCATCGTGGTGGACGCCGCCGGCGGCGTGATCGGCCTCTGGCTGGCGAGGCGGTCCGCCGCAACCCCGATGGTCCAACCGGTGCTCTGAGCAATCGCTGCTGACGGAACAGGAGTTCTTTCCATGGATAGACCGAACGCGTTGTTGCGGGTCAAGGGCCTGTACGCCGCTGGTGCGCGTGGCACCGGTGGCGCGCTGACCAAGGTGGGCGTGCTGAACGAGCAGGCGCCGGAGCGTGACCGCCGCGTCAAGCACTGGCTGTACAGCCTGACCCGCGCCTACGACTCGGTGGCGATCGCCAAGCTTGACGTGCCGTGGTGGACCTACCGGGCGATCGACGTGGTCGACGCCTGGCTGGCCGCCCATCCGAAGCCCATCCGGGTCTTCGAGTACGGCTCCGGCGCGAGCACCCTGTGGCTGGCCCGGCGTGCCGAGGAGGTGCACTCGGTCGAGCATCACCGCGAGTTCGGTGAGCACATCGCCGCCTCGTTCGCCGCCCATCCCAACATCGACTTCCGCATCGTCGAGCCGGTGCGGAGCACCAACCCGGCGATCGGCTCCCACAAAGAAGGCAACGCCGGCCTGGACTTCGCCGGCTACGTCGCGAGCATCGACGACGTGCCCGGCCAGTTCTCGCTCATCGTGATCGACGGCCGAGCGCGCGAGGCCTGCCTGCGCAAGGCCCGGGGGCGTCTCGAAGAGGGCGGGATCATCGTGTTCGACAACACCCGCCGCCGCCGCTACCGCGAAGCCATCGCCGCCTCGGGCCTCACCGAGCGCCGGTTGGGCGGGTTGACGCCGACCCTGCCGTATCCGGACCAGACCTCCATCCTGACGGCCCCGGCGCTTTGATGACCCGACATCCGGCAGCCAGCCCCGCCGATCCGACCGACACCGTCCGGCGCCGGTATCATCCTCAGGGAACCTTCAGCCCCGAACGGAGCACATCGTGACAAGCACCCGTCCATCGTCAGTGGACGTCTCGGTGGTCATCCCCGCCAAGGACGAGGCCAAGACCATCGCCCCGCTGGTCGACGAGATCGTGGAGGCACTGCGGGCCCGGCCCGAGTTCAGCTACGAGATCATCTTCATCGACGATGGCAGCACCGACGGGACCTGGGACTCCATCGTGGCCGTCTGCGCCGTCAACGACCGGGTCCGCGCCATCCGGTTCCGGAGCAACTTCGGCAAGGCGGACGCGCTGGCAGCGGGCTTCGCCGAGGCCCGGGGCCGCATCGTCATCACGATGGACGCCGACATGCAGGACGACCCGCACGAGCTGCCACGGATGCTGGCGCAGCTCGAGAGCGGCTATGACCTGGTGACCGGCTACAAGCGCGACCGCAAGGACCCGATCGGCAAACGGCTGCCGTCCAAGCTGTTCAACCGGGCCACCGGCGTCGTCACCGGTCTCAAGCTCAACGACCACAACAGCGGGCTGCGGGTGGCGAAGAAAGAGATCTACGACGTCGTTCCGCTGTACGGCGAGCTGCACCGCTACGTCCCGGCGCTCGCGCACGCCAACGGCTTCCGGGTCACCGAGATCCCGGTCAACCACCGGCCGCGGCTGCACGGCGTCTCCAAGTACGGCCTGGAGCGCTACGCGCGCGGCGCGCTCGACCTGCTGACGGTCGTCTCGATCACCCGCTACGGCCGCCGCCCGTCGCACCTGCTCGGTGGCCTCGGCCTGATGTTCGGCGTGATCGGCTCGGCCATCCTGACGTACCTGCTCGCGGTCTGGATCTTCACCTCGCACGGCATCGGCACCCGCCCGCTGCTGCAGCTCGGCGTCCTGCTCGAGATGCTCGCGGTACAGCTCATCGGCATGGGCCTGCTCGCGGAGCTGATCATCCACCGGACGGACCGCCATCTGGACACCTCAGTCCCCATCCTCAGCCGCGCCGGCGGCTCGCGCGGCGGGATCGACTCGCACGGCGGGATCGAACAGAATGTCTTCGATCAGCACGCCATCAGCCGTTTCGACGGCCAGCAGCACGGAAGCTCGGCCGTGCCGGTATCTGCGCACGCGTCGGACCCGACCCTGGTGACGCCCAGGGTCGACTCGGTATGACGGCCGCTGCCATCGACAGTGCCTCCGGCGGCAGACCCCCCGCTGGCAGCTCGCCCGCCGGCGCGACAGCCACCGAGCCGGGCGGAACCCGCCGTTTCGACCGGCACTTCTGGCGCAATCCGGCGCTTTACACGTTCCTGGCGGCACTGGTGCCGGCTCTGATCATGGCGCGACGGGTTCACCAGACGACCCAGATGCAGTACCTGGACTACTGGAGCTCGCTGCTCCGGTTCACCAACCCGGACGGCAGCATCCACCCCCGCGGGTTCTTCAGCTACCAGAACGAGCACCCGTTCGTCATCACCCAGATCGTCTACTACGTCGACGCGAAGTTCCTGACCGGCAGCAACCACGAGCTCGGCTACTTCTCCATCCTCGCCGCGGTGGCGTCGCTGGTGATCGTCTGGCGGCTGCTGCCCGGCCGCTGGTCCTCGCTCACCCAGGGCCTGGTCGTGCTCGCGGCCAGCGCCATCATGTTCTGCCCGACCGGCGCGTGGAACTTCGTCAAGGGCATGAGCGGTACCGCCTGGCTGACCGCCAACGTCTTCGCGCTGCTCGCTGTGCTGCTGGCCCGGCGGCAGCGCACCGCGCTCGCCCTCGTCGCCGCGGCGCTGTCGATCCTCACCTACGGAACGGGCTTCGCCGCCCCGGTCGCGATCATCGCCGTCGCGGTGCTGCGCCGCGACCGCTGGTGGCGGTGGGCGCTGCCCACCGGTCTGCTGTTCGGCACGCTGATCTTCTACAAGCTCACCGCCAACGGCACGGCCACCGGCCAGCCGGTGGGTCACGACCCGGGCCTGCTGCTGCAGACGTTCCTCACCAACCTCTCGACGTTGTGGGACCCCACCGGCGGCTCGATCGGCCTCGTCGCCGGTGCCGCGGGGTTGCTCGTCCTGGGCGTGGGGTTCGGAACGTACTGGCAGAATCAGGAGGAGTACGCCGACCTCATCGGGATCTGGGGGGTCGCGGTGTACTCGATCGGTGCGTCGGTGCTGATCTCGCTCGGCCGCAGCGAGGTGTTCACCGGTGACGGGGCCCAGGCTCGCTACGTCTCGCTGTCGGCGCTGTTCTGGATCTCGGTGCTGGTCGTCGGTGTCCGGCTGGCCCGGGTGCAGCGCGAGCTCATCGTGCGGGCCGGAGCCGCCGTGGCAGCCATCGCCGTGTTCTGGGGCGCCAGCCCGGCCCTGTACGCAGCCACCATCGCCGAGAGCCCGCTGCAGAACGCGATGGCGGCCGGCGTCCGGTTCGACGCGACCGATCCGTTCGTCGTGCGCATGCAGACGCCGGCGGCGCAGATCCCGCGGCTGAAGGCATTGCACAGCTACCCGTTCGTCGGCAACTACACCCTCGGCTGCGGTCTCAAGCCCGATGCCACGCTCGACCCGGCGACGCTGGGACAGTTGCCCGCCGCGCAGTTCCCCGGCGCGGGCAAGGTCGACAAGAACCGGCTGGTGGGAGGCACGCGTGAGATCGATGGCTGGATCTACCGGGCCGGGCACAAGCTGAAGTGCGTCGCGATCATCGACAGCACCGGCAAGATCGTCGGCGGCGGCGCCGGCCTGATGCTCAGGACCGATGTGCCCATGCTGTACAGCACCTACCCCGACGACACCGGCTTCCAGGCCGTCACGCCGTCCAGCGAATCGACCGTCACGCTCGTACTCGGCTTCGACGACGGCCTGTTCACGCTGCCGGCCACCGCCCTTCCGACTGTCACCAGGTAACCCGCCCGGTCAGCTCGTGGGGACCGGCCGGCCGATCCGTACGTCGGACAGGCAGATCCCCGCCACAGCGGCGTCCAGGCGCAGGCTCGTGATGGCGCTGGGCCGGAGCAGCATCGTCAGTTCGCCCCGGCCGGACACCGGGAAGCCGCGGAACGAGCCGGTCGCTTCGATGAAGCGGGTGCCGTCGCTCATCGCGAACCGCAGCGTCACGGGCTCGGCGACCGAGTACCGCAGCGACAGCGTCCACGAGTCCACGGGCAGCCGCTTCGGCAACTGGGCGATCAGCTGCTGCTTGGCGCGGGTGCTGCACGCGAAGGTCGCCCGGCGGGCGGTCTGGAACACGGCGGGCAGCAGGCGGCCGGTGTCGTCGACGGTGTACATCGGATAGCGGGGATCGTCGGCCCGGACCGGCCCGTCGCTGACGAGTGCCGCCACCACCGGCGTGGTGCTGTACTGGCCGTAGGCCGCGAGCGAGACCTCCTCCGGAACGAACCGGGTGTACAGGCTCCAGGGACCCTTGCGGTCCGCGGCCGCGATGCCCTCGCGGAGGTTGGCGACGTAGGCACGACCGGGCTCGGTGTGCCACCGCCGCGACGCCGGCACCGCGGAGGTCAGGAACACCGCCCAGATGACGAGCACGGCGGTCCCGGCCAGGGCGTACTGCCTGCGCGCCGCCGGTACGGTGCCGACCGGGATAGTGCTCGCCGGTACGGTGCCGACCGGGAGAGTGCTCGCCGGAGGGATCGGGCTCTCTCGGCCGGGCACCGGACGCAGCAGCACGATGGCCAGCGCCATCACCGCCAGCGGCGCCATGTCCGAGATGTAGCGGTACTCGGTGCCGATCCGCACCCCGTGCGTCACCAGCCGAGCGGTCGCGATGGAGTACTGCGCAACGACGAAGATCGGCAGGAACAACACCCAGCCGCGCAGGGACCGCCGGCCCAGCCGGCGCAGTCCGAGCACCGCCACGGCAAGCATCGCGAGTTCCGTGAGCACCAGCCACCACAGCGGCGTTCCGGCCGCGGACAGCGGCCCCACCGCGGTGAAGCCGATCGGACCGCCGAACAGGCCGGGAACCAGGGCGCGGCTCCACGCGATCCAGAGGTAGTGCGCGACTTCCGTCCTGGTGTAGCCGGGCACCTGCCGGACGAACGAGCCGCTGAGGTAGTACGTCAGGTAGCCGGCGCCTACCACGGCCAGCGCGAGGTAGGCGATCCAGGCCCGGCGCAGCACCAGCGCCACGTCCCGGACGCGGATCCGGCGGCACACCGCCATCGGCAGGAATGCCGCGGCGAACACGCCGCCGAACAGCGTCCGCTCGTAGCAGGCCAGCCCCGCCAGCAGCCAGCAACCAGCAACCAGCCCCCAGTCGATCCGCGCTGCCACACCGCGGGCCAGGTAGCACCGCACCGTCGCGTGGGTGCTCAGGACACCGCCGAGCACGCACGCCGTCACCCCGGAGCCGCCTGCCCACCACATCTCGGTGGGCAGCCACAGGGCGGTGGCACCGGTCATCGACATCAGCACCAGGTGCAGCGGGCTCGCCGGAAACAGCAGCCGCAGGATGCGATAGACCATCCAGGCGGCGAACGCGACGGCGATGGCCAGCAGCGCGGCGACCACCTGGTAGTTCATCGGCGCGACCCTGATCAGGATCCAGTTGATCAGCCGGTTTCCGGGCTGCGGATGCCCGAACACGGTCAACGTCAGGTAGCTCCGGGTCAGCTGCGAGCGCTGGGCGATCTCGAGGTTCTGGAAGTCGTCCTGGAACCAGCCACCGACCCGGATGAAGGCGAACAGCGCGAGGGCCTGCAGCCCGGCCAGAGCCAGCGCGAGCCGGTCCAGCAGCCACCACTGACGGCCACTCTGTTGCGGCGTCGGACGCTCGGTCCAACCGTTCGTCGCGCTCGCCACCTGGCCAGTATGCATTGCCCGGGGAAGCCCGCGTCCGCCGGCTGACCGCACGGAATAGCTGTCTAAGGTATAGCCAACTACCGCACCGGCACCGCGCCACCGCATACCCCGCCACCACATGAAGGAGCTCCGTTGTCCGCCTCTGAAGCCGTTTCGATGCAGTCCAGCACAGAGCCTGTGTCCAGCGGTCACTACTCGGGCTCCGCGGACGGGACGGTGTGGTTCCGCTCGCACTTCGAGCAGGCAGCCGGCGAGGTCATCGACTTCCTCGGTGGTGACGGCATCTCACTGGAAGGCAAGCGGGTAGCCGATGTCGGCTGCGGCGACGGCATCACCGACCTGGGTCTGGCCGTGCGCGCGAAGCCGGCCAGCCTCGTCGGCTTCGACGTCGTTCCCACCGACACGGCGGCGCTGAGCGAGCAGGCCGCGGCCTGCGACGTCCAGGAGCTGCCGGACAACCTCAGCTTCGTGACCTGTGGCGAGACCGGGCTGCCTGCCCCCGACGGCTCATTCGACTACGTGCTGAGCTGGTCGGCGTTCGAGCACATCCTCGACCCGGTGCCGGTGCTGCGCGACATCCGCCGGATCCTGACGGACGAGGGCGTGCTGTTCATCCAGCTGTGGCCCTTCTATGACTCCGCGCACGGCACCCACCTGGTGGACTGGTTCCCCGAGGGCTTCGCGCAGTTCCACTACGACGACGATGAGATCCTGCGGCGGATGCGGGCGACCGGCAACCAGGACGCCGTGGCCGGCATGTACGAGGCCTACCGCACTCTGAACCGGATCACCGCCGACGGCCTGCACGCCGCCCTGCGCAAGGCCGGCTTCCGGGTCGTCAAGCTGGAGCTGCAGGCCGACGGGGCGCACATCCCGCACGAAGCCGCCGACATCCCGCCCTCGCGCATCGGTATCAGCGGCATCAAGCTGCTCGCGGTCAAGGACGGGCCCGGCCCCGACGCAACGTCCGAGCCACAACCCGAGGCGGCCGCGCAACCCGCCCCGGCAGCCGCCGGTACCACGGCGCGGGTCAGGCACGCAGCGCTGCGGATCAGCCGTGGCGCGCTCCGCCGGCTGGACGACCGGCTGGAGCGGCTGCAGATGACAGACCGAGATCAGTGACACCGCCTCTGCCGTAGTCTCTACCGGGTACTCCGGTCGGGACCTACCCCCGTCCGGCACGGTCGCGGCCCCGTCGACGGCGCCCCAGCGGCGCGGTGGCCGCTGTTTCAGGAGGATTGCGCTAACCGATGTCAGAATCCGCGATCGACGCCCCGCCGCCCCCCAGCGGCTGTGACCACTACTCCAAGTCGGTCGATCCCGAGGTGTGGTGGCGTGCCCACTTCGTCGACGCGGCCGGCGCGATCGTGGACTTCTTCGCCGGTGACGGCATCTCTCTGGAGGACAAACGGATCGCCGACGTCGGCTGCGGCGACGGCATCATCGACCTCGGCGTGGCGGTGCGGGCCAAGCCTGAGCAGCTGGTCGGTTTCGACATCCTGGACAACGACGTCGACCTGCTGCAGCGTCGGGCGGCCGAGCACGCCGGCATCGGGACGCTGCCGCCGAACCTGTACTTCTCGACCAGTGAGACCACCCGGCTGCCTGCCGAGGACGACAGCTTCGACTACGTGATCAGCTGGTCGGCCTTCGAGCACATCGACGACCCGGTCGCGGTGCTGCGTGAGATCCGCCGAATCCTGCGTCCGATGGGGGTGCTGTTCATCCAGCTGTGGCCCTTCTACGACTCCGCGCACGGCACCCACCTGGTGGACTGGTTCCCCGAGGGCTTCGCACAGTACCGCTATGACAACGCCGAGATCCTGCGCCGGGTGCGTTCCACCGGCTCGCAGGACATGGCTTCGGAGATGCTCGAGGTGTATCGGACGCTGAACGGCATCACCGCCGACGGCCTTCAGGACGCCTTGCGCCAGGCGGGCTTCCGGATCGTGAAGGTGGCCCTGGACTCCGAGGCGGTGCACATCCCGGTCGAGGCCTCCCACCTGCCGCTGTCCCAGGTGGCGATCAGCGGGATCAAGCTGCTCGCGATCGCCGAGGACGACGACGAGGCTGGGGCCTCAGCCGAATCGGACGGCGGCGCATCGGATGGCGCGGCATCGGACGGCGCGGCATCGGACGGCGCAGGCCCAGCCGGTCCAGCCGGCGCAGAGTCGGCCGGCTCAGCGATGGACGGTGCGGTCACGGGTGCCGCGCGGCCCCAGGTCGGTCAGACCGGAGCCGAGAGTGACGAGGCCGAGGGCGGCGAGCTCGCGGTCTGACAGCCGCATTCCCGAGGCGGTGGCGCAGGCCATGATCGCAAGAACGGTCGCGGGTAAGTCCGTTCACGACAGCGTCTGATCGACGCGAGCCCGGCGGTCAACTGACGAGCGTGATCGTGCAGTGAGTGCGCGGCGCGGCGGCGAGGCGTCGATCGGCCGTCAGCAGGCCGCACCCGAGGTGCTCGGCCAGTGCCACGTAGGGGGCGTCGTACGCGCTCACGTTCGCGCGAAGCTCGTAGACCCGACCCATGAGCGGCAATGTCGGGTACCGCTCGATGGGCAGGTCGGCCAAATCGTCGAGCGCGGCCGCGAAGCGACGCACCGAGAGCGACTTGGCCAGCCAATGCCGACGCAGCACAGACGCCACCTCGACGTTGATCAAATCCGGCGCAGCCAACTCCAGATCGACGACAGCAGTCCGGGCACGTGCGCCATCGCCGCCGTCATCGGCCAACAGGTTGACCAGCACGGAGGCATCGAGGACGATCACCGCCGCTCGTGAGCCAAGTCCTCGACCGCCTCGGCGAAGCCGATCCGCCCACCCGAACGACGTTCGATGCGAGCCAGCACCTCGTCCATCGCCGGTCGCTCCGCCAACCGCCGCAACTCGCCGGACAGATACTGCTGCAACGACAAACCGCGCGCTGCGGCACGCTCCTGCAACACAGCGTGAATCGGTTCGGGCAGATCGCGGACCAACACATTCGGCATGCTTACATAGTGCAAGCATGATGCCAGGTCGCGCACCGTCACCGGGCCCGACGACGTCCGCGCGTCGCTGATGAGCTGATGTCGGACGTACTCACCTCGCGTGAGACCGAGTCGTTCGGCGCACGCGTCGAGCGCGGTCAGCATCTCGTCGGAGACGTCGTACACATCGGTACACACGAGAACTGAAAACGACCGATGTCGATCATGCCAACGAACGCAGGTAGGCCAGCACATCCGGCCCGGCAGGCAGTTTTCAACGATCGCCGAAATCGCCCTCCATGAGCCGGGGGCCTTACAGGGCTCGCCGCAACCGGCCGAGTCCCTGACGAACAGCGGTCTGGCGCTTGGAACCCGGCGGCACCAGCTTCACCCGCAGCGCCGGGTGCGCGATGGCCCAGTTGATGCCGACGTCGAGCACCTTGCGCGACGTCGAGGGCGCCATATTGGCGAAGTTCGCCTCGGACACGAACGCATAGCCGAGCTCGCCGCGGACGACCGCGACCCGGCACGCGGGCCGCTCGGTGACTGCCATGAGTACCTCGAACACGTCGTCGGCGACGCGGTCCCAGGTGAACTCCGCGCCCTTCTCCAGGATCTGGTCGACGACCTTCTGGCCGGCGCCGGACTCCTCGAGCAGGGTGCGCGCGGTGACGGCCACGGCGGCGGCATCGAACTCGTCGATGGTCGGCACGTCCGCGGGCAGCACCTCGGCGAGTGAGCCCTGCCGGGTCGACAGCGTCGGAACCCCGTAGTGGGCGGCCTCGAACGGCACCAGGCCGAAACCCTCTGAGATCGTCGGGTACAGCACCAGGCCGGTGTTCTGGTACAGCCAGACCTTCTCGGCCTCGCTGACCATGCCCAGAGTGACCACGTACGGCGCCAGTCCGGGGTGCTCCAGCAGGAACTTGGCCTCGTCGGCCAGCGACGAGCCGTCCGGCGGCTGCGCCCCGGCGAGCACCAGCGAACCGCGCCAGCCGAGCTCGTGCAGCTCCGCCAGGAGGGCCAGGGCGAAGAGCCGGTTCTTGTGCAGATAGGACACGCCGAGGCAGAGCAGGAAGCCGTTCTGCAACTCGTCGAGCCCGCCCGGTCGCACCGAGGTTTCGGCGACCAGGGTGGTGTGCTCGGTGCCGCAGTAGATCACCTTGTTGGGCTTGTCCTCGGGCAGCAGTCCCTCGGCCCGGGCGGCGTCGCGGGAGTGGTGGCTCAGGTACGTCAGGCCGTCGACCGCGAAGGCAGCGATCTTGGCCAGGTCCCGGTAGCCCCGCCAGTCACCGTCCGCGGCGAAGTAGGCAGCGTCGTGGTAGGCGATCAGGTCGAGCTGGTTGACGACCACCCGCTCCCCCACGCTCTGCAGCCACTGCAGCTCGTCGTTGCCGCGCACCTGGTACGGGCGGTAGACGACGTGCGCCTTGGCACCACCCCAGGGCGTGAACCCGTGCGCCTGCCGGATGGTGATCTTCGGCTGTCCGCTGAAGGCGTTGGAGACGTACTCGGGAACCTGGACCGGGGTGTACACGATGACCTCGTGCACGTCGGCGCGCTTGGCCAGCGCACGGGCGGTCTCGACCACCACGATCTGGGTACCGGCCGGCAGCGGGCCGAGGCACATGCCGTCGATCGCCACGACCAGGCCCTGCAGGGACCGCCGCGCGGCGAGCAGCGCTGCCGCCAGCGGCGAGAAGTCATCGGCGGCGACTCGGCGGACCCACGGGCCGTAGTAGGGGTAGCGGTTCTGGATGATCTGCTCGTGCTCGAACTTGCGCTTCTCCATCGCTGCGGAGCGCCCGAAGCTCGACCCGCCCTTGTGGAACACGAAGACGTCGTCGGCCACGATGTGCTCGAAGCCGGTGGCGAGCGCGCGCTGGCTGAAGTCGACCTCTTCGCCGTAGCCGGGCGAGAAGGCCGGGTCGAACAGTCCGACCACGTCCAGGACGGTGCGCTTGACGTACGTGCAGTGTCCGATCGCGGTGGGAATCCGGGGCCGCAGCCGGGGCGAACCCGCCGCGACCCGCCGGGCCGCCTCGTCCACCGACAGGCCGCCGGGGACCTCGTCGGTGGCGACATTGCGCCGTGGCACGGACACGATGGTGCCGTGGTTGGTGAGCGCCGTGACGGTGGCGACGGTGGAGGACGAGTACGCTGCCTCCCGCATCCTCCTCAGCCACTCGGGGCCGACGATCACATCGCTGTTCAGGATCACGATGTCAGAGCGGCCGGCCGCCTCGAAGGCGTCGTTCATGGTGAGCAGGAAGCCCTTGTTGGAGATCTGCTCCAGCACCACGACGTCGTGCGCCGGGGCGGCCTTGGCGAAGACCTCGCGCAGCACCTCGAACGGGCGGCGGTCCCAGCCGCGGTCGTCCACCACGAGCAGCGGAACGTCGGTCGGCGTGTTGCGGAAGTACGCCTCGTAGCAGCGCACCACGTCGTCGTAGGAGTTGAACACCGGCACGATGACCACCGGCTGGTCGCCCACAGGGAGCAGGCTCCGGGCCTCGGCGGGGGTGCGGGCTTGGTACAGGCTCATTACGCGCGGTTCCTTCGGTCAACGCCGTCGAGACGGCACGGCTGGAGGCGGGCAGATCGGCGGCTCATTCGATCTCGATCTTCGGGCTGAGTGCAAGCACTCCTGGGTCGGTCGAGGTGTTGGCGACCTGGAACGAGGTCGCCCTGTCGATGCGGTGGTAGTCGCGGCCCATCTTCGGGTGCACCGCCACCGTCACGAAATACTGGCCCTCTGACACCGGCAGCTGGTCGAAGCGGAACCGCACGGTGCGAGTGCCCCGCAGCGTCCCCACCTCGAGGTTCTGCAGCACGGTATTGGTGCCGTAGATCAGCAGGCCGGACGCGTCGGTGAGCGCGATGCCGAAGGCCCAGTCGTCCACCAGGGTCTCGCCGGTCAGCTCGAACTCGACGCCGAGGGTATCGCCGACGTCATAGTGGTTGGCCGATTTGCCGGAGCTGTCGACCGTACGGACCTTCGAGATGGTGATCAGGTGGTCGTGGGACTCCTGCTCGACGTGATCCTCTTCGGCGTTGGCCTCGCGGAAGTGCCGGACCGCCTCACCGGGCGAGCCGTCCACGATCAGCGAGCCGGACTCCAGCAGCACCACCCGGTCACACATCTGGCGAACCTGCTCCAGGCTGTGCGTGACCAGGATGATCGTCCGTCCGTCGCCCTGGAACTGCTTGATGCGGTCCAGGCACTTGCGCTGGAACGGCTCGTCGCCCACAGCCAGCACCTCGTCCACCAGCAGGATCTCCGGGTCGACGTGGATGGCGACGGCGAAGGCCAGCCGGACGTACATGCCCGAGGAGTAGAACTTCACCTGGGTGTCGATGAACTGCTCGATGCCCGAGAAATCGACGATGGAGTCGAAGTACAGGTCCGTCTGGGCTCGGGTCAGCCCCAGGATCGAGGCATTGAGGTAGACGTTCTCGCGCCCGGTCAGGTCGCCGTGGAAGCCCGCCCCAAGCTCCAGCAGCGCCGCCAGCCGGCCCCGCCGCTCGACATAGCCGCTGGTGGGCGTGAGGATGCCACCGATGATCTTGAGCAGCGTGCTCTTGCCGGAGCCGTTGCCGCCGATCAGGCCCAGGGTGTGGCCCGGGTGGACCTCGATGTTGATATCGCGCAGCGCCCAGAACTCCTCGGCGTTGGCGCGGCTGCGGCGGGCGTTGACCAGGCGCTCCTTGAGCGACTTGTCCTTGCGGATGACGAACTTCTTCGAGACATCGGCGATCCGGATGACGGGAGCGCTCACCGCCGGATCAGAGCTCCTGCGCGAAGTTGCCCTGGGCCTTCGCGAACACGCGCTGGGCGAGCCAGAAGAAGGCCAGGCCGATGACCAGCAGCAGGCCGAGTCGGCCGTAGACGTTGCCGTCGAACTCGAACTCGGTGCCCTGCCCCTGCGGCCAGAAGAACTTCTGGAAGCTGAACACCACCGGGGCCATCGGATTCATCAGGTACCCCTCGTAAAGCACATTGGGCAGCGTGCGGCCGACCCGGCTGACGTTGTAGATGATCGGGGTCACCCAGAACCACAGCATCAGCACGACGGTGATGAGGTGCTGGACGTCGCGCAGGTAGACGTTCGCGGCGGCGAGCAGCATGCCGAACGCGGATGCCCACACCACCAGCACCAGCAGGCCGAGCAGCGGCAGCGGCAGCTTGACGAGGTCGGGCCACTGGTGGGACGAGATCCCGGCCAGCACGTCGGCCGCCAGCAGGATCACCAGCTGGAAGCCGAAGTTCACCAGTGCCGCGCCGGTCGCGGCGAGCGGGAAGAGCTCGCGCGGGAAGTAAACCTTCTTGACCAGGCCGGCGTTGTAGACCACGGACGTGGTGGCGGTGCTCAGGACCTCGGAGAACAGCGTCCAGACGGCGAGGCCGCAGAAGATGTAGACGCCGTACGCCGGGATAGCGCCGGCCCCCAGGAACTTGCCGATGACGAGCCAGTACACGCCGAGTTGCACGAGTGGCAGTAGCAGGCTCCACACGAACCCGAGGACGGAGTCCTTGTACTTGATCTTGAGCTCTTTGCGGACCAGGTTGCCCAGCAGCTCGCGGTACTGCCACACCTCGCGCACGGTGCCGCCGAAGCCACGGAAGAAGGTACGTGGCGCGTTCACCCGCTGCAGCGGAGAGTCGTTATCCCCCGGAGCGGTGCGCTCCAGTGGTTGTGCCTTGACTGCAGTCATGGTCCTCATTCATCGACAATATGGACATGCTGTTCTGCGAGCATGCATTCATCCTGCGGCGCAACGTCACATCACGGCACTACGACGCCGCCATGGTACCGAGTAAACCTGGCCGGAGCCGACCAGCGACGCCCGTCAGAGCGCCGCGAGATCCGCCTCCACCATGGCCGCGACGATCTCGCGGAACCCCTTGGTCGGTGCCCAGCCGAGCGTGGCGCGCGCCCTGGTCGCGTCCCCACGCTGCTCCAGGGCGTCGCCGGGCCGGGCGAACGTGGGGTCCAGCCCCACCCGGTGCTGCCAGTCCGCGACGCCGGCCCGCTCGAAGGCGGCTGCCACGAACTCCCCGACGGTGTGCGACTCCCCCGTCGCAATCACATAGTTCCCGGCTGCATAGCGCTCCGACGAGTCCGGGTCGGTGTGCCGGACGGCGCGCACCATCGCGTCCACGTAGTCCGGTGCCCAGCCCCAGTCCCGGCGCACGTCCAGGCTGCCGAGCACCAGCTGATCCTGCAGGCCGGCCGAGATCCGGGCGGCTGCCACGGTGATCTTGCGGGTGACGAACGCCTCGGGCCGGCGCGGTGACTCGTGGTTGTAGAGGATCACCGTGCTGGCGGCCAGGCCGCGCTCGCGGTAGATGCCGGTCATCTGGTGGGCGTAGGCCTTCGCGGCGCCGTACGGCGTGCTCGGCCGCACCGGCGTCAGCTCGGTCTGTGGCGCCTCGGCGGGGCGTCCGAAGATCTCGGCACTGGAGGCCTGCAGCACCCGCACCGGCCGGCCGGTCGCGTTCTGCAGCAGCCAGCAGGCCTCGAGAATGCCGACCGCGCCCACGCCGGTGACCTCGGCGGTGAGCGCGGGGTGCTGCCACGAGAACGCCACCGAGCTGATACCACCCAGGTTGTAGACCTCGTCGGGCTCGAGTTCGGCGATCAGGGACTGGGTGAATCCGGTGTCGGCCAGGTTGCCCTCGTGCAGCGTGACCTCGGGGCACCGCGAGCTCAGCGCGCCGGTCTGGGCGTCGCGCGCCTGCACCAGACCGTGCACGTCCCAACCCTCGGCCACCAGCCGCTCGGCCAGGTAGCCGCCGTCCTGGCCGGTGACCCCGGTGACCAATGCGGTGGCCATCGGGCTCACTTTCCCGCGAGCGCGCGCTGTTCGGCGAGGTCGGCGTCCACCATCATCTCGACCAGCTCGGCGAAGCTGACCGTGGGCTTCCAGCCGAGCTTGTCGCGTGCCTTGGCCGGGTCGCCGATGAGCAGGTCCACCTCGGCCGGACGGAAGAAGCGCGGGTCCTGCAGCACCAGCGGCTCCCAGGCCTCGATGCCGACCCGGCGGAAGGCGATATCCAGGAACTCCCGGATGGAGTGGGTCTCGCCGGTGGCGACCACGTAGTCGTCGCCGGCGTCCTGCTGCAGCATCCGCCACATCGCGTCGACGTAGTCGCCGGCGAAGCCCCAGTCGCGCTTGGCGTCGATGTTGCCCAGGGACACGGTCTCGTCGAGGCCGAGCGAGATCCGGGCGACGGCCTGGCTGATCTTGCGGGTGACGAACTCCGGGCCGCGGCGGGGCGACTCGTGGTTGAACAGGATGCCGGACGAGGCGTGCATGCCGTAGGACTCACGGTAATTGATGGTCATGTAGTGCCCGTAGACCTTGGCGACGCCGTACGGCGAGCGCGGCCACAGCAGCGTCGACTCCCGCTGCGGAACCTGCTGGACCTTGCCGAACATCTCGGAGCTGGACGCCTGGTAGAAGCGCACCTTGCCGATGTCCTCGCCCGCGTACAGCCGGGTGGCCTCGAGCATGTTGAGCACGCCCATGCCGGTGACGTCGGAGGTGAGCCGGGCGTTCTCCCAGGAGTAGGCGACGAACGAGATCGCGCCGAGGTTGTAGACCTCGTCCGGCTGGGCCTGGGAGTACGCGCGGATCAGGCTGGACAGGTCGGTGAGGTCACCGGTCAGCAGCTTCACGCCGGGCAGTTCCCGCTCGACCATCGCGCGCTTGGGATTGTTCTGCCCGCGGATAAGGCCGAAGACCTCGTACCCCTTGCTCAACAGCAGCTCGGCCAGGTAAGGCCCGTCCTGTCCGGTGATACCGGTTATCAGCGCGCGGGGCATGAGCGACCTTTCACGTGCGGGGAGCACGAACCAATCGGAACCGACCGGCCGGGGAGGACCGGCGTGCACGGCAAGGGTACCGGCTCGCTCAGTAGTGCCGGCCGACGCCGACGGAGTCCTTGCCGTCGCGGTTCCAGTCGCCGGCCATCGGCAGGTCGCCGGCCAGACCGAAGCGGGTGTAGACCGACGTCCGGCCACCGAGGGTGTTGGTCAGCGCGAACAGGTTGCTCCGCTGCTGCACGCCGTAGCTGTCGGAGCCGTTGCCGTCCCAGTCGCCGGCGACCGGCAGGTCCGCCCCGATCCCGAAGTGGTACTTCAGCCGGGGCGCACCGGGCGACAGCGAGTTCACCAGGTAGAAGTCCGCATGCTTGGAGTCATAGACGCCGAGGGTGTCCCTGTGGTCGCCGTTCCAGTCACCGGCCACGGCCAGGTAGCCGGCGCCGCCCAGCTGCACCTGGAGAACGGGGCTGGCCGACGTCCGGGCATTGGTGTTGAGCAGGTAGAACCGGGCGGTCGAGGGACGGAACACGCCGACGGTGTCGGTGCCGTCACCGTTCCAGTCCCCGCACACCGGCTTGTCGTGCGGAGCCCCCAACTTCACCGTGCGCAGGGCGGCCCCGGGCCTGGTGGAGTCGCGGATGTAGAACGTCGAGTTGCTGGAGCGGTACACCGCGCCGGTGCTGGTGCGATCACCGTTGAAATCGCATGCCAACGGCACGTCCTGGGGCGCGCCGAAGGCCTGGGCGATGTTCGTCGCGGGAGCGGTGAGCGAGTTCGTGTAGTAGAGCGTCGGCGTGCCGGCCGGAGCCGGCGGCTTGGGCGCGGTGGGCGGTGCCGCAGGCTGCGTGACGCTGAACCAGTCCGAGAGCAGCCCCAGCTCGTACTGGAAGTCGGTGCCACTGACGGTGACCGTGCGCGACGTCCCCTTGACGGTGGCGGTCAGCACCCGGCCGCCACCGGCACCGAGGCCGTTGCGGTTCATGGTGATGGACGTCAGGGTGCCGACCCCGAAGGTGCTGGCCACGGTGCCGGCAGGCAGCGACTTCGACCAGTCGTGGTTGGGCGAGGCGTCATCGCCGAGGTCCTGCACGGCCGGGAAGTTGCCGCCGGCGGTCCAACCGCCGGTGGACGAGCTGTACTCGGCCGAGATGATGCCGCCCGAGCCGTTCACCAGCACCTTGCCGGCGGTCGTGCTGACGGCGGTGTTGGTCCGGCTGTCCTCGACGGACGAGCCGTTCAGGCCGGCGCCGCCGTACACCTGGCAGCTCTGCGAGTCACAGATCTTCGCCCAGCCGTAGCGGTTCTGCACCGAGGCGTAGGACCGGGCGGCCACTGCCTGGGACTGCAGCGCCGCGATTCCCTTACCGCCCGCGCTGTCACCCCAGGACGCCGGCGACTCCCGGGGCACCACGCCGCGCAGGTAGTCCTCCATCGCCAGCAGGTTCACCACCCGGTTCAGGCCGTTGCCCGAGATCAGCGACAGCGAGCCGCGGTAGCTGCGCTTCGTGCCGTCCGAGGAGCAGATGGTGAGCATCTGCGACAGCGAGGCGGGCGCGGCCACCGTGGACGCGATCGCCCCGGCGGTCACGCTCTTGGCGGCCGACCAGGTCTTGCCGCAGCCCGCGCTCGTCACCAGCTGGTACTTGCCACCGGACAGGCTGAGCCGGGCCGCGCCCCCGGCGGCCACCTTGACGCCACCCGCGGTGAACGCGCTGCCCGAGGTGACGGTGACCGAGCCGGCCCCGTCCCATGCCGAGAGGTCCACGCTGAGAGGGCCGTAGTTCTTGGTGGCCAGCCTCGTCCCGCCGTAGTAGTGCCCGAGGATCTGGGAGTAGGTCCAGCCGTATTCGGTGGCGTAGCCGTACGCGCCGTACTGCCCCATGCCGCGGCCGTGCCCGTAGCCGTGGCCGGTGAGCTGGACGGTGCTGCTGGGCCATGCCATCGCCGGTGCCGGGTGGACCACCAGCGTGGTGGCGGCGCACGAGAGCACGACCGCCCCGACCGTGACGGCTCTACGGACGCGCGGGTGGCTTCGGGTCGGGAACGTGCGCTGGAGCGGGAACGTCAAGAGTCACCTCAGGTGGCATCGGAAGTGCTGTTTCGGGGGTGCTGTTTCGACGGTGCTGCTCGTTTAGGTGCTGTTTCGTTTAGGCGGTGCTGCTACTACCACATCGGACGCTCGAATCGGCGCATTAGACTCCGCTGGGCATGGCTCGATGACGGTGTCCGAATTCCGGCAACCTGGCGCTGGGCTTACTCGGTCCGCGTCCCTGGCGTTCGACCTGCTCACCGCGCGCCCGGGCGCGCGGTGAGCAGGTCGAAGTGGCTGGCGTGGAGCAGCTCAGCCAGCAGCCGGTCGGTACGCGGCGGCGTCCTCGGCGAAAGCCTCGCTGAGGGCGGCGCGCCAGTGCGGCATCGGGGTCAGGCCCGCGCCGAGCCACCCGCTGGCCGACAGCACCGAGTACGCTGGCCGAGGCGCCGGCCGCGGGAACTTGTCGCTGGTGGTGGGAAGGACCCTTGCCGGGTCCGCGCCGAGCTCCTCGAAGATCGCCCGGGTGAAGCCGTGCCAGGTGGTGTCCCCGCTGCCGGTGCAGTGGTAGGTGCCGGGCGCCGCGCCGGAGCGGGCCAACTCGACCAGGCCGCGGGCCAGATCGGCCGACCAGGTCGGCGAGCCGCGCTGGTCGTCCACCACCTGCACGGTGTCGTGGGTATTCTCCAGCCGGGCCATGGTCTTGACGAAGTTGGCGCCGCTGGCGCCGTAGACCCACGCGGTGCGGACCACGTAGCTCAGGTCCGGGGCGAGTTCGCGCACCGCCAGCTCGCCGACCAGCTTCGTCCGACCGTAGGCGGAGCGCGGATCGGTCGGGGCGTCCACCGGATAGGGCTTACGCGTGTCGCCGGAGAAGACGTCGCCGGAGAAGACGTAGTCGGTGGATACCTGGACCAGCCGCGCCCCGGTCCGGTTCGCGGCGGCTGCCAGCAGGGCCGGTCCGGAGGCATTGACGGCGAACGCGTGCTCCTCGTCCGTCTCCGCCTTGTCCACGGCGGTGTAGGCGGCGGCGTTGAGCACCACGGTCGGGTCGAAGTCGGTGAACGCGGCGGCGATCGAACGGCTGCTGGTGATGTCGAGCTGGGATGAGGACGCCGCCAGCACGTGCGAATCCGGAACGCCCAGGTCGCGCAGCACGCGTGCCAGGTCGCTGCCCAGCTGCCCGCCCGCGCCAGCGATCAGCCAGCGGGTGGTGTCGCGGGGCACTCAGACCTTCTCGATGTGGGCGACCGCCGCGCGCTCCTTGAGCGGCTCCCACCAGTCGCGGTTGTCCTTGAACCACTGGACGGTCAGCGCCAGGCCCTCTTCGAAGCTCACCTGCGGGGCGTAGCCGAGCTTGCCGATCTTGGAATAGTCCACGGCGTAGCGCAGGTCGTGGCCGCCACCGCGCGGATCGGTGATCTGCTGCACGTAGGACCAGTCCCGGCCCGTCGCGGCGAGCAACTGCTCGGTGAGCTCGCGGTTGGACAGCTCACGGCCACCACCGATGTTGTAGAACGCCCCCGGCTCGCCCTTCTCTGCGACGAGTTGGATGCCGCGGCAGTGATCGGCCACGAACAGCCAGTCCCGGACGTTGGCTCCCTCGCCGTACAGCGGGACCTTCTGGCCGTCCAGCAGGTTCGTCACGAACAGCGGGACGACCTTCTCGGGAAAGTGGTAGGGCCCGTAGTTGTTGGAGCACCGGGTGATCGAGATGTTCAGTCCGTAACTCTTGGCATAGGCGCGGGCGATCAGGTCGGAGCCGGCCTTCGCGGCGGAGTAGGGCGAGTTGGGCTCCAGCAGGTGGTCCTCGGTCCACGCCCCCTCGTCGATCGAGCCGTACACCTCGTCGGTGGAGATGTGCACGACCCGGCCGACGTCGTGGCGCAGGGCAGCGTCGAACACCTGTTGCGCGCCCAGGACGTTGGTCTGGATGAAGTCGGCGGCACCGGTGATGGAGCGGTCGACATGGGACTCGGCCGCGAAGTTGATCACCACGTCATGGCCGGGCAGCGCGGCGTCCAGGTCGGCGGCGCTGCAGATGTCACCGCGCACGAAGTGGTAGCGCGGGCTGTGCGCCACCGGCTCCAGATTCACCAGGTTGCCGGCGTAGGTCAGCTTGTCGAAGACGGTGACCTCGGCCCCCGCGTAGGCCGGATACTGGTCGTTCAGAAGCTCTCGGACGTACTGGGAACCGATGAACCCAGCACCGCCGGTGACGAATACGCGCATGCGGGTCATCGTTCCACACCGGGGTTCAGCCGCTCGGCGGTGTTCAGCCGCGCCGACCGTCGGAGCACCGGAATGGTTGACCGCTTGTCGGACTCGCGCGCCGCTGTTTCTGCCGAATCGCACAGGTCGGCGCCGTTAGACTCCCCGGCGTGCCTTCGAACTACGACCCGTCAGCCGACCGCCCCCGAAACGCGGGACGTGCCGGTGGGTCCGGAAACGGCGGCCTGCCTCCCGAGCTCGATCCGCGCCGTGGCCGCACGCCGTCCCGCCGGAGCGCCGGCGCGGCGGGTCCCAAGGTCCCACCCGGTGCGAGTGCGGCGCTGCCCGCTGAGCTGGACCCGCGCGGCCGCCGGAACGTGGCGGGTCTTGGCAGCGCGGCGGGTCTTGGCAGCGCGGCGGGTCTTGGCAGCGCGGCGGGTCTTGGCAGCGCGGCGGGTCTTGGTGGCCCGTCCGGCGGTTCCGCCCGGCAGCGCTCCGATGCCGCGCGGGGCGCCCTGCTCGGCGTCAAGGTGCTGGCCGGAGTGCTGTCGCTACTGGTGCTGGTGGGCAGCGGGTATGCCTGGGCGACCTACCGCAACTTCACCGCCAACATCGTCCGGGTGAACGCGATCACCCCGGCAGCCGACGCCGGCGGCGGGACCGGCGCGGGCGGAATCGACGGCGCGGACCAGAACATCCTCATGGTCGGCAATGACGACCGCGACAGCGCCACCGACGCCGAGCTCGCGCAGCTCGGCACGACGCGGGACGGTGGCAGCTACAACACCGACACCATGATGCTGCTGCACCTGCCCGCCGACGGCACCAAGGCGACGGCGATCTCGTTCCCCCGGGACTCCTACGTCACCATCCCCGGTCACGGCAAGAACAAGCTGAACGCCGCGTACCCGATCGGCATCGCGGCCTCGCACGGTGACAAGGCCGCCGGCGCGCGCCTGCTGGTGCAGACCATGGAGAAGCTCACCGGGCTGCACATCGACCACTTCGTCCAGGTGGATTTGATCGGCTTCTACCGCATCTCGACCGCGATCGGCGGGGTGAACGTGTGCCTCAACCGGGCGATGGGGCCGGCGCCCAACGGGCAGATCGGCGTCGGCTACGACTCCGGCACCGAGCCCGACGGGACGTTCGTCCCGAACTACTCGGGCATCGATCTGAAGAAGGGCATGAACAAGAACATCAAGGGCAAGCAGGCGCTGGCCTTCGTCCGGCAGCGGCACGGCTTTCCCGATGGTCAGGGCGACCTCGACCGGATCAAGCGTCAGCAGTACTTCCTGTCCGCGGTGTTCCGCAAGATCTCCTCGGCCGGGACGCTGCTCAACCCGCTGAAGCTGCAGAGCCTGCTCAAGGCGGTGTCTACCTCACTGCAGATGGACGACTCCCTGGAACCGACCAAGCTTGCGCAGCAGATGCAGAACCTGCAGGCCGGCAACTTCACGTTCACCACGATTCCCACCGCCGGTTACGCCGACGAGCAGATCGACGGGGCGACCCAGAGCACCGTCGTGGTCAACGCCGACGCGATGCGGGACTTCATCGACAACCTGATCGGCGACGGCCCGGCGACCGCGCTGAAGAATGCCACGGCAGCGTCCCCGGAGTCGGTGACGGTCCAGGTCATCAACGACACGAACAACGACGGCATCGAGACCGCCAACGCAAAGGCGCTGCAACGGGCCGGCTTCAACACCACGATTCCGGCCGCGACGTCGGACGTGCTGCCCAGGACGACCATCCGTTACGCCCCGGGACAGGAGAGCGCGGTGAAGGCGCTGCAGGCCCAGGTTCCGGGAGCGGTGCTGGTGCGCTCACGCTCCGTCACCGGCGTGGCCTTGGTGCTGGGCGAGAACAACGTCCAGGTCAAGAGCCTGATGCCCGCGTCGGCCAAGGCGCCGAGCTCGGCATCGGCTGGTTCGGCGGCGTCCGCTGGCTCGGCGGCGTCCGCTGGCTCGGCGGCGTCATCGGGGTCCGCCAGCGCCCCCGCGACCACCACCGCGGCCGACGCCGGCTGCATCGACTGACTCATGGCCGATCTCACTCCCGAGGCGCTGTTCTCGGCCCGCTTGGCGGCCGATCCGGGCGTTCCACTGGTGACCTTCTACGACGACGAGACCGGCGAGCGCGCCGAGCTGTCGGCGAAGTCGCTCGGCAACTGGGTCGCCAAGACGCACTACCTGCTGCTGGACGAGCTGGCGCTGGCTCCGGGCGACCGGGCCTGCGTCCGGCTGCCGGTGCACTGGCTGGCGGCGCCCATCCTGCTCGGCTGCTGGTTCGCCGGCCTCGAGATCGTCACCGCTCCCGAGCAGGCCGGCGTGGTCTTCGCCGACGCCGACTCGCTGGCCGTTCTGGACCTCGCCGCGGCCGAGGACGTGTTCTCGGTGTCGCTGCTGAGCATGGCCAGGCCGTCCACCCCGCCGGCCGGGGCCAGTGACTACGCCACGTCCGTACGACCCATGCCCGACAGCTGGGCCACCGTGCGGGCCCAGGCCGGTCCCGAGGTGCCCGCGCTCGACGGCCTGAGCCGGGCTCGGCTGGCGGCTGCCGCGGCGGAGTCGGCTCAGCGGCTCGGCCTCGCCCAGGGCGGGCGACTGCTGTGGACGACCGACTGGAGCGGCGAATCTGCTGGTGGCGCCGGTGACCGGGCTGGTGCGTCCGCTGCCGAGAATGGTTGGACTGCTGCCCTGGTCGCCCCGCTGGCGGTGGGTGGATCGGTCGTGCTGGTGCGGCATCCGGACGAGTCCAGGACCGCGGCCAAGGCCCAGGACGAGCACGCGACGGTCGTCCACTAACGCTCGTCCGGTCGGATATGAAGAGCCGTGTCGGTTTCGTCGGAGGCGCTGGCTAGAGTTCGTCGCGATGGTTAGGCACATGGCCGGGCGCGCCTCAGGGGTGCGCCCGCACTGCGAAGGAAGGCAGGCGGCGTGGACAAGGTGGTGGCAACGGCTGCCGAGGCGGTAGCCGACATCGGCGACGGGTCCTCGCTGGCGGTCGGCGGGTTCGGCCTGTGCGGCATCCCGCACGTACTCATCCAGGCCCTTTTCGAGCACGGCAGCGGCTCGCTCGAAACCGTGTCGAACAACTGCGGCGTGGACGAGGCCGGCCTCGGGGTGCTTCTTTTCGCCGGAAAGATCCGGCGGACCATCGGCTCGTACGTCGGTGAGAACCGCGAGTTCGCGCGGCAGTACCTGGCCGGTGAGCTGGAGCTGGAGCTGACCCCGCAGGGCACCCTGGCCGAGCGGCTGCGTGCCGGCGGCTCCGGCATTCCGGCCTTCTTCACGCCCGCGGGCGTCGGCACGATGGTGGCCGACGGCGGATTGCCGTGGCGGTACCACCCCGACGGCAGCGTCGCGATCGCCTCACCGCCGAAAGAGGTTCGCGAATTCAACGGACAGGCCTACGTTCTCGAAGAGGGCATCGTCACCGACTTCGCGCTGGTCCGGGCCGCCAAGGGCGACCGGCACGGCAACCTGATCTACGACGCGGCGGCGCGCAACTTCAACCCGCTGTGCGCGATGGCCGGCCGGATTACCATCGCCGAGGTGGAGGAGCTGGTCGAGCCCGGTGAGCTGGACCCGGAACTGGTGCATACCCCCGGCGTGTTCGTGCAGCGGGTGGTCGAGGTGGGCGAGTCGGGCAAGCTCATCGAGAAGCGGACCGTGCGGCAGCACGAATCGGATGCGGTGCGGCAGCACGCGGCCTCAGAAAGCGCAGGCTGATCGCGATGACACTGAGCCGCAACGAACTCGCCGCCCGGGTCGCCCGGGAACTGCACGACGGCCAGTACGTCAACCTGGGCATCGGGTTGCCGACGCTGGTTCCCAACTATGTGGACCCGAGCATCACCGTGGTGTTGCAGAGCGAGAACGGCATCCTCGGCGTCGGGCCGTACCCGTATGAAGAGGACGTCGACGCCGACCTCATCAACGCCGGCAAAGAGACGGTGACCGTGCTTGCAGGGGCGTCGTTCTTCGACTCCTCGCTGTCCTTCGGGATGATCCGGGGCGGCCACATCGACGTGGCGGTGCTCGGCGCCATGCAGGTTGCGGCCAACGGCGACCTGGCGAACTGGACCATCCCCGGCAAGATGATCAAGGGCATGGGCGGTGCCATGGATCTCGTCCACGGGGCGAAGAAGGTCATCGTGATGATGGAGCACGTGGCCCGTGACGGCACTCCCAAGATCGTCAAGGAGTGCTCGCTGCCGCTGACGGGGGCGCGGTGCGTACAACAGTTGATGACCGATCTCGCGGTGATCGACGTGACCGCTGACGGCCTGGTGTTGCGCGAGGTCGCTCCGGGGGTCACCGTGGACGAGGTGCGCGCTGCCACCGAACCCGAGCTTGTCGTCGCTCTGTCCAACGGCTGAGCTGTCCAACGGCGAGCAGGAGGAATGACAGTGCTTGATCCAGCAGGGTTGTTCGACTTCGTCGATCCGCTGCCCGAGTTCGACAGTCCGGTACTGGTGCAGGCGATGGACGGCTTCGTCGATGCCGGTAACGGGTCGCGGCTGGCGCGGGCGCACCTGCTCTCGTCCTTGGAGTCCGAGCTTGTCGTCACCTTCGACGTGGACCAGGTGCTCGACTACCGCGGCCGCCGACCCGAGATGCTGTTCGCGACGGACCACTGGGAGAGCTACACCGCGCCCCAGCTTGCGATCCACGCGCTGACCGACACGGCCGGCACCCGCTTCCTGCTGCTGTCCGGGCCGGAGCCGGACACCCAGTGGGAGCGGTTCTCGGCGGCGATCCAGCTGATCGTCGAGCGGTTGGGCGTCCGGCTGCTGGTGGGGTTGAACGCGATTCCGATGGGCGTGCCGCACACCCGGCCGTCGACGGTGATCGCACACGGCAGCCCGCCGTCGCTGGTCGCCGAGTACAGCAACTGGCTCGGGACGGTGCAGGTGCCGGCCAGCGCGGGGCACCTGATGGAATTCCGACTCGGCGAGACCGGGCTGGACTCGATGGGTTTCGCCGTGAACGTGCCGCACTACCTGGCGCACCTGGACTATCCGGCTGCGGCCGCAACCCTGCTCGAATGCGTGGCGAAGGCGGGTGGCTTGGAGCTGCCGGTTTCGGTACTCGACGAGGCGGCGATCGTGACGCGGGTGGACCTCGATGCCCAGGTGGCGTCGTCGGAGCAGGTCGCCTCGGTGGTGCACGCGCTGGAGGCCCAGTACGACGAGATCGTGGCAGGACGCAGCCGGGGTCTGGTGGCTGATGGCGGACGACTGCCGACGGCGGACGAGATCGGCGCGGAGTTCGAGCAGTACCTGTCGCAGCAACCGGACGCCGGCGAGGACCCTCCTACCTCGTAGCCGACCTTATTGATTAGCCGCCCGCCGGAAGGGTCAGTAGATGCTCGGCAAGTCGGCGACTTCTGTGACTCAACGGGCGCCATTTATTGCGGCGCCTTCCACCACGCTCGCTTTGCTGATGTTCGGTGGTGCCTTCGGGTTCATCATGGCAGTCATCAAGGGGCAGGACGCCGGTCTGAGGTACGAGATCGGGAATGTCGGCAGTCTTTGGCTACTAATCCCCGCTTGGATCGGGCTGGCCAACCATATTCCACTGAGGGCTGCTGCTCGCACTCTCGTGGTCACGTGGGCCGGCCTGCTGGCGTTCTACTTCACCGCTGACCACCACACTCTGTCGGCATGGTCGCACGTCTCGCACAACCGAACTTTCTTCCTGATCGTCGGCGGACTGGGGGCGGCGCTATTCTCGGCCATAACTTCGATCGTGGCTACCAGTCGCCGCTGGCTCGGTTTACTTCCTCTCGGGCTGACGTTTCTCGCCGAGCCACTCATCATTCATGTGCTTTCCCCACAGGGATCAGTGGGAGGCAAATCCGCGCACGAGGTGTACATAGCTTAAATAATCTGCGGACTGGTGATTCTATTCGATGCAGCTTCTACTTTCGCGTGCCGCTCGCCCGCGTGGTCACGGAGAACGCTCAAATAGGAAGGCCTTCGCGACGACTCCGTGTTTTCGTGGGAGTCGTTCCCCTCCCGTGAGGCGGTGACCTACCGCCCTTCTCCAGAGAGTTGCCAGAGGGTGGTAGTAGTGTCTGATGTATGAACGAATCAGACGGTAACGGTGCGCGGGATGCGCTGCCTTCCGGTGCGGTGACCCCTGCGCTGGCCGTGCTCGCCGCTGCCCTGGACACCTACCTGATAAAGGTGCAGGCGAATGGCCTGGGGCGGTCGCTGATGCTGACCTACTCGCCGAGACCCGCGCATTCGAGGTGCACCGCCGCCGCCTGACCGCCGTAGATGCGGTGTTGATCAGCGAACTCGAACGCCGTAATCTGCCCGCCGGCTCACAATCCGCTCACCTCAACACCGCTCCGGCTCACCCCTCCGAAGACGCCCACAGGGTCTAGTCGGCAGCCGCCCGCCGCCGGGCAGTCCGAGCCGCCGCGCGAGCGCGCTCACCGACGACGGGGACGTGTGGTGGGAGGGCATGCATCGCCGCCAACCTTGGCCCCGTCGACATCCTGACAAGCACCACCGGCACCGCACCACCAACGCATCGTCCTGACCGCGCCCGTTACGTTGCGGAGTCGTCCGGTTCACGTGACATAATTGTCAGATGGCGAAGGTGGACTGGTCGAAGGCCCTGGATCTATCGCGTGCTGTCGATAATGTGAAGACTGAATTCTACGGCGACTGGCACCGGGACCCCTGGGGCTGGCCGGAGCTGGACTACATCTTGAAGGCTGAGCCGACACTTATGTCTGACCGCCTATCGGAGGCGGGTACGCGCCGAGCTTCCCTGCTCGACGTCCCGAAAGAGAACTGGGCGACTCGACCAGCGGTGGTCATGAACATCCTGGATCGGCTCGCCTATCAAGCGCTGGTTGACCGACTGAGTGTTGATCTCATAGGCAACATGTCGCCCAACGCGTTCGGCTGGCGTCTTCCGGCAAACGGTCCCAAGCCGGGCAATTACTCCCACAACAATAAGCAGTGGGAAGGTTATCGGGATCATCTCGGTTCCCTTGCAGGTTGGAATACGGTTGCCCTCAAGACTGATATAACTTCATGTTTCGCGAGCATCCCTATCTCGGTGGCGCAGGAACAGATTGAGTCAAAATGCTCCTCAAATGCGGTAACGAAACGCTTGTGCGACATGCTCGACGGCTTTGGTAGAATTCCAGGTCGGTCCGGCCTCCCTCAGCGGTCACTAGCTTCAGCGGTCATAGCCAACATGGTGCTTATGCCGCTTGACGACGTGCTCGAGGGATACTCCAAACCACTGATGAAGTTGTTCCCGGGCAAAGTGGAATATCGGACCTTTGCACGCTGGATGGATGACATTTGGTTGTTCGGCAACGACCCGGCCCGGGCGCGGCGTGCGCAGATGGAGTTGCAGAGTGAGGCGCAGTCACTCGGCTTGACTCTGAACACAGCGAAAACTCAACTCCTTGAGGGTGACGACGTGGCTGACAGTGCGCTCGAAGTCGAGCACAGCGCAGTCGATTCGAACATTGAGGTAAAGAATTTCAAGCTTCTCGAGACACTGATCGACAAATTGATTGATCAGTTGGAAAATGCCAATCGCACCTCCCTGAAGTTCGCGCTTGGCCGAATGGTCGAAAATAGGTCACATTATCGCATCCAGGCCTTACTCCAGGTTGCTGAGCGAATGCCCCAAGGCCGACGCGCTGGCTGACTTGTTCAAGGTTGTCTTCTTGCAGTCGGGTCTCCAGGACTGGTTCCTCAATTACGCTGCAAGCGACTGGGCTACACATGAATGGACTATCGCACAGTATGCGCGTATGTTCTCTTCTGACAAAGTGCCAAAGAAGGCTATGCGAGAGTTTTTCTCTACCGCGGTGCGGGATGCGAACACAACGCTGCCACTAGTTGCGGTCTGTGCTCAGCGTCTTGCCGCCTGGGATTCGGTCGAGGCACGTGCTGCATGCCGGGACGCCATGAAGCGAGTGTCGAATCCTCAGACCATTCGGGTGCTTTCGCTCGCAGCGCTTACCGCCGGTGAGCCGCGCGCCAAGGTACGGTCGTGGCTATCGGCGGACCCCGAAAACTTAGTTACCCTGAAGATGCTCGAGGCGACCAACTTCGCCGTCCCGAAGGTGCAGGTTGACTTCGCCGGGTAGCCACTTCACTTGCACGATGGAGGCCCGTCGTCACGGCGAACTCTGCCTATCCGCTTAGCAACGGTACGCCTCTACGTGAGGCAGCATATGTGTGCTCGTGCGGCGGCTCGGAGGACTGAGGCGGGACCGCTCACGCCCACCCATACGACATGTCGACTGGCAAGATCGGAAGCCAACGCAGACGGAGGGCGCATGCTGCGGATCAACCCAGCTCCGGGATGGCCAGCGCCCCGAGGGGCTGGCTCCGCCTGCCAACTGGCGTCCAGACCCGTCCTGGCTACAACCGCCGGCGGACTGGCCGCTGATATCGATGACGGGTCGTCCGGTCCCCAAGGCCCCTAACCCGTACGGGAACCCCACCAACGCGCCGATCGTCCGGCCACAAGCTAAGGGTCTGACGGCTCGACGCTGCGATGGAACCGATCGGGCACTGGGCAACGAAGTCTGGCGCACCAGGCTGCCGGTGTTGCCCATCGCCGCGCTCATCGTGCTGCTCGTCGTCGAATCCCTGACCATGCACCTCTGGCGCCCGCGCGGCGCGGTGCACGACGTCGCGTTCGGCATCGCCTCGATCCTGCACTACGCCGCCGCGGTAACGGTGATCCTCGTCGTGCTCGGTGCACCCGTGCAGTTCGGAGTGCTCCACCACCAGCTTGCAACCCCAGGCTAATGCTCCTCCCCGCACGAGTCCACTGAACCCGGCGCAGTTCAAGAGCCGCAGAATTACTGTCAGAGGGTGGTCGTAGTGTCTGATGTATGGCCGAACTGGGCGGTAACGACGAGAGTGGTGCGCTGCACTCGGGTGCTGTGACCCCTGCCCTGGCTGCGCTGTCAACCGCCCTCGACGCCTACTTGGCCGAGCTCCAAGCGGATGGGTTCGGGCGGTTGTCTGATGCCGACCTGCTCGCCGAAACCCGCGCGTTCGAGGTGCACCGCCACCGCCTGGCCGCCGCCGATACGGTGTTGATCAGCGAACTCGAACGCCGTAACCTGCCCGCCCGGCTCACGACCCGCTCCACCTCCGCCCTGCTCCAAGGCCTGCTGCGGCTCTCACCCTCCGAAGCCGCCCACCGAGTTACGGCAGCACACGCCACCGGCCCCCGCAGCGCCCTTACCGGCCAACCCCTGCCACCACTGGCACCGGTCCTGGCCGCCGAACAACACCTCACCACCGCCTCGGCCACTCTGACACCCCGCGAAGTCGCCCTCATCGGCACCCGCATCGCCGCCCACCTGGACCCCGACGGCACCCTGACCTCCGCGACCGAACATCAACGCCGCCGCGGCTTCGCCCTGCATCCCAACCCCGACGGTTCCTACACCGCCCGCGGCTACCTCACTCCCAGCTGCGGCGCACTGCTCCTGGCCACCCTCACCCCACGAGCCGCACCCCGACCCGCCACCGACAGCAATCGCAGTGGTGCGAGCCCCGAACCGGACCCCCGCAGCCACCCGCAACGACTCCACGACGCCCTTCAAGACCTCGCAGGCGTGGCCGTACGCCGCAACGAACACACCACCTCCGGCGCCCCCGCCCAGGTCATCATCACCATGACCGCCACCCAACTCACCACCCGCCAAGGACTAGCCGCCACCAGCACCGGCCAACTCCTCACCATCCCCGACGCCCTCAACCTTGCCGACGAAACCACCCTGCACCTACTCACCACCACCGAAACCGGCGCGATCCTCAACCACCACCGCACCAAACGCATCGCCACCCGCGCCCAAACCATCGCCCTCACCGCCCGCGACAAAGGCTGCTCATTCCCGGGCTGCGACCAACCACCCGAACACTGCCAACGCCACCACATCACCCCCTGGGCCGACGGCGGAACCACCAACCTCGACAACCTCACCCTGCTCTGCGGTCATCACCACCGACAATTTCAACCCATCGGCTGGACCTGCCACACCTCCAACGGCACCCCCTGGTGGACCCCACCACCCTGGATCGACCCCACCCAGACACCGCAACAAAACCACCGCATCCAACACCAATGACCGCGGTGGCCAGCTCGATGAACACGCGGCAGTCAAGTGCGCCGGAACCGCCAAACGCCGACCCTGGCAGGTGTGGGCTGGCAAGATCGGAGCAAAGCAGACGGAGGGCGAATGCTTCGCTTCAACCCCGCTCCGGGATGGCCGGCGCCTCCCCCGGGTTGGCTGCCGTCCGTCAACTGGCGTCCGGACCCTTCCTGGCCGCAGCCGCCGGCGGGCTGGCCGCTCGTCATCGACGACGGAGCACCTAATCCATACGGCCAACCGCCGTACGGCCAACATCCCTTCGGACCTAACCCGAACGTGTATGCCACCAACCCGGCGATCACCAAGCCCCAACCGCGGGTCTGGTGGCTCGACGCCGCCATGGAACCGATCCGCGCCCTGGGCAACGACACCTGGCGCACCCGCCTGGCAGTGTTGCCCATCGCCGCGCTCGTCGTGCTGCTCGTCGCCGAATCGCTGACCATGCACCTCTGGCGCCCGCACGGCACGGTGCACGACGTCGCCTTCGGCATCGCCTCGATCCTGCATTACGCCGCCGCGGTAACGGTGATCCTCGTTCTCGGCGCACCCGTAGCTCGACGGTGCGGTGGCTGGTTCAACGCCTTCGGCTGGGGCCGTCCCCGGTGGAAAGACCCGCTGCTCGGCCTCGGCGCCGCGCTCGGCGAATACATCGCGCGCATCGTCGCCAGCATCGCGGTCGTTATCGCGATTCCAGCCGTCCGGGGTGTGACCGAAGGCAATGTCAGCCTCGCCGGACGCTCGACCGCGCAGATCGTGGTCCTGGGGATAGTCGCGATCGTGGTGGCACCCCCGGTCGAAGAATTGATCTTCCGCGGACTGCTGCTGCGCACCGCCATGCGACGAATGCCGTTCTGGCCCGCGGCCCTGCTGTCGTCCGTCTGCTTCGCCGCATTGCACCTGTACGAGGTACACAGCGTTCCGGCCGCGGCCCTGCTGTTCGTCAGTGTGTTCGTGTTCGGCCTGGGCCAGTGCTTGCTGGTCCGCTTCACCGGACGGCTCAATCCCGGCATCGCCGCCCATGCGGTGTCCAACGCGGCCAGCCTTCTCATCGTCCTAGCGAGCGGCCGGTAAACAGAGCCAGCGGCCGATGAGACTAGCGGGCGGCCGACGAACACCAACGTGGCGTCGCCGCCGCCGGTGCGGCACTATCCGCTACATGAGCTACGCGCAGGAATATCAGCACAGCCTGGCCGATCCAGACTCCTTCTGGGGCACGGCCGCGCGTGCGATCAGCTGGATTCACAAGCCGTCCGCAGCCCTCGATTCGAGCAATGCACCGTTCAACCGCTGGTTCCCCGGCGGTACCCTCAACACCTGCTTCAACGCCCTGGACCGTCACGTCGCCCTCGGACGGGGCGACCTCACCGCCCTGATCTATGACTCCCCGGTGACCGGCACGAAGCTGGAGTACACCTACGAACAACTCACCGAGCTGACCGCCAAGTTCGCCGGCGCGCTGCGGGCGATGGGCGTGGACCGGGGCGACCGGGTGCTGATCTACCTGCCGATGATCCCCGAGGCGGTGATCGCGATGCTGGCCTGCGCACGCATCGGCGCCGTCCACTCGGTCGTCTTCGGAGGATTCGCCTCCGCCGAACTCGCCGCCCGCATCGACGATGCCAAGCCGAAGGTGATCGTCTCCGCCTCGTGCGGGATCGAGCCGACCCGGGTGATCGAGTACAAGCCGCTGCTCGACCGCGCGCTGGAACTGTCACAGCACCAGCCCGACAACTGCGTCATCGTGCACCGCCCGCAGGCCACCGCCACGTTCAAGGACACCGATCTGGACTGGACGAAGCTGATGAAATCCCAGCTCATCCCGCCGGCCGAGTGCGTCTCGGTCGAGGCCGCTGACCCCTTGTACATCCTCTACACCTCAGGAACCACTGGGCGTCCCAAGGGAATCGTCCGAGACAACGGGGGTCATGCCGTCGCCCTGCGCTGGTCCATGACCAACATCTTCGACGTCGGCCCCGACGAGGTGATCTTCACCGCTAGCGACGTCGGCTGGGTGGTCGGCCACTCCTACATCGTCTACGCGCCGCTGCTCGCCGGCGCGACCACCGTGCTGTACGAGGGAAAACCGGTCGGCACCCCGGACGCCGGCGCGTTCTGGCGCCTCGTTGAGGACTACCGGGTAAAGGCCCTGTTCACCTCACCGACCGCGATCCGGGCGATCAAGCGCGATGACCCGGACGGTGAGCTGATCGGCAGCCACGACCTGAGCTCACTGAAGACCCTGTTCCTCGCCGGGGAGCGGCTGGACCCCGCCACCTATGACTGGGCGACCGAACGCCTCGGGGTCGCGGTGGTCGACAACTGGTGGCAGACCGAGACCGGCTGGCCGATCGCCGCCAACCTCCGCGGGCTGGAGCCCATGCCGATCAAGGCCGGCTCCCCCACCGTCCCGGTGCCGGGCTTCGACGTCCAGGTGCTGGCCGAGGACGGCAGCCGCGCAGCCGCCGGCGAAGAGGGCGCGATCTGCATCAAACTGCCCCTGCCGCCGGGAACACTTCAGACCGTGTGGGGCGATGACCAGCGCTTCGTCGAGTCCTACCTCTCCCGGTTCGAGGGCTATTACCTCACCGGCGATGGCGGCTACGTCGACCCGGACGGGTACCTGTTCGTTCTCGGGCGCACCGACGACGTGCTCAACGTGGCGGGCCACCGGCTCTCATCCGGGCAGATCGAGGCAGCGCTCGCTTCCCATCCAGCGGTCGCCGAGTGCGCCGTCATCGGGGTCGAGGACCCGCTCAAGGGGCAGGTACCTCGTGCCCTGGTCGTCGCCAAGAGCACCTTCACCGGCTCCGTCGAGCAGCTCAGCGCCGAGCTGACCGCGCTCGTCCGGGCCGAGGTCGGCGCGATTGCCACGCCGTCCCGGATCGACGTCGTGACCGGGCTGCCCAAGACCCGCTCCGGCAAGATCTTGCGCAAGACCATGCGCCAGGTCGCGGACGGTGTCGATGCCCCGGTCCCCTCGACCATCGAGGATGCCGGGGTACTGGACCGGCTTCGCGAGGTGCTGCGACCGACTTAGCCACGGCCTGCGGCCCGGATGAGCAGGCCCGGATGAGCACGGACTACCGCTGACAACTCGGGCCGGTACGTTGAACGCCCAGGCAGGAGGTGGTCCATGCAACAGCTCGGTCTGGTGGCTGCCGTCATCTTCGCGACCGCCATCCTGATCCCGGTGTCCACCCGGATCAACCTGCCCTGGCCCGTGCTGGTCACGGTGTTCGGCCTGCTGCTGGCGGCGATTCCGCAGATACCCCAGGTGCACGTCGAGCCCGAGCTGATCCTGCCGCTGGTGCTGCCTCCCCTGCTGTTCGCCGCCGCCCGCAAGACCTCGTGGCGACTGTGGGTCGCCAACGCCCGCCCGATCCTGCTCCTCGCGGTTGCGCTGGTGGTCGTCACCACGGCGGTCGTGGCGGCCGTCGCCTCAGCCGTCGTCCCCGGTATCTCGCTGGCCGGCGCCGTCGCCCTCGGCGCCCTCGTGTCGCCGCCCGACCCGGTCGCGGCTACCGCGATCGCCAGCAAGCTGCATCTGCCCAAGCGGCTCGTCTCGATGCTCGAGGGTGAGGGCCTGTTCAACGACGTCGCCGCCCTGGTGCTGTACCAGGTGGCGATCGCGGCGGTGGTCGGCGGCTCGTTCTCACCGGGCGGGGCCGCGTTGAAGCTGCTGCTCGCCGCGGTGCTCGCCCTGGTCGTCGGCTTCGCGTTCGGCTGGGGCGTGAGCAGGCTGATCGCCCTGCTCGGCACCGGCGATCCGCGGCCGCAGGTGCTGCTCTCGATCCTCGCGCCCACCGCGACCTACGTCGCCGCCGAAGAGATGCACGGCTCCGGGGTCCTCGCGGTGCTCGTGTACACGTTGTACTCGGTGTCGCGGCCGGTCGACGCCGCGGACGCCCAGGGTCGGCTGACCACGGACGTCTTCTGGTCCATGACCGAAACCCTCGTGACCGGCATCGCGTTCGGGCTGGTAGGCCTGGAGTTCCAGACGGCGCTGACGGAGGTCGGCGAGCGCTGGACGACGCTGGTCGGCGAGACCGCGGCCGTGGTCGCCGCCGTGGTCGCGGTGCGGCTGCTGTACCTGCTGCCCTCGGTGCTGCTGACCAAGAGCCTCTACCGGCGGCTGCAGGTCGGCGCGCTGGACGACGCGCTGAGCGGGCAGCGGTCCTCGCGGCGACTCCGCCGGCAACGTGACACCGACGTGCCGATCGGCTGGCGAGAGACGGTGGTCGTCTGGTGGGCGGGAATGCGCGGTGTGGCAACGGTGGCCCTGGCGCTGGCCATCCCGACGACCACCGACGCCGGCGCGCCGTTCCCCGCCCGCGAGTGGATCCTGTTCATCGCCTTCGCCGTGGTTCTGGTGACCCTGGTGCTGCAGGGGGTGACCCTGCCGACGCTGGTGAAGGCACTCGGCGTTCGGGCCGGCAACAGCGACGGCGACGAGGCGGAGGCCGTGCTGATCGAGCGGGCGGCGCACGCGGCAGCCGAGGCGCTGAATCACCTGCAGGACGACGTCGACTTCGGGGTGGAGGTGTGGGACCGGCTCAACGCCTTTCCGACCGACCTGCTGTCCCGGTTGAGCCCGCAGCTGGCGAGCAACACCGACCACGTCGCCGTCGAGCGGCGCGGCCTGGACCGGGAGCAGTTCGTGCTCGGCTTACGCCAGATGCTCAGCGCCGCTCGCGAGGAGCTGCTCAATGCCCGCTCCGAACGCGGCGTGGAGCCGGAAATGGTGGACCATCTGGTCCGCCGGCTGGACCTGTACAGCTTGCCGACGACGCCGCGCTGACCGTTCGGACGGGGCTGATCACCCGAGCGACACGACTTTACGTATGCAATAGAGCACACAGCGTGGCCGGTCATCTGGAACACTGATCGCTGATAGGTACCGCACGCTTCGATCGCACGCGACAGGTGGTAACAGATCCATGGACTGGTCGGCTGTTGTCGAGCGCTACGGCCCGTCGTGGGAGCGCGAGCTGCGCCACCGGCTCCGCGACGGGGACGAAACGGCTCTGCTGGAGCTTTTCGATCACACCGCGCCGGCCGTCTACAGCCACGCGTTGGCGGTCACCGGCTCAGCTCGCAGGGCGGCCCGGCTGACCCGGCGGACCTACCTGGAGACCTGGCTGCATCCCGAAGTGCTTGCGGATGTGCGGGTTCCGGTACGCACCCGCACGGTGATGCTCGCGCACCGGCTTGCGAGCTGTGACGTGCCGCGGTTCGGGCGCCGGACGCACCGGCGCGCGCTGGCCGCGACGTCGGCCCAGCGCTCGGACGGTTAGCCGTACCGCTCGAATCCTTCGGTGCCGAACTGCTCTGCCCGCGGCCGGTGCGGTGCTGGCCGCCGCCAGCCACAGTGGCACACTCGCCGGACGAGTCGGTGAAGGGCGAGGACGATGGCAGCACGGCGGGCACCCGCAGGCAGTTTGACCAGCGAGGACGTGGCAGAACTGCGAACCCAGCTCGAGGTGGGGCGGCGACCGCGCGTGCAGTTGTCCGGGCCGCAATTCGCCGAGGGGACCAGCGGCACCGTGAGCCGGATCGGGGACCCGGACGTCGAGGGCACCGACTTCGTCACCGTCCGGGTGAAGGTCAACGGCGTGACCGATGAGCTCGCGTTCGCGCCCGCCGAGCTGAGCCTCCGACGAGCGCCGCGCGCCGGTGGCCCGGCGGCCAAGAGGGGCCGCACCGCGGCTGCCGGCGATGCGGGGTCCGTCGATGCGGGGTCCGATCAGGCGGGCTCAACGGGCGTGGCGTCTGACAGCGCGGTCTTGCCCAGCGTGACGTCTGCGCGGGCGGAGTCAGCCGACTCTATCGGCGCGAAGGCAGCTGGCCCGTCGAGGACGGCGGGCGCAGCCGCCGGGTCAGCGGGTGGCGAGGGTAGGGCTACCGGCTCAGCGGCGAAGCGGCGCAAGCCGGCCGCGCCCAAGGTAAGCTTCACCATCACCTCCACCGGCGCGACCTGGGCGCTGACGGCCAGCCGCGGCGCCAAGGGCATCGCCAAGAGCGTGCCCATCGCGCCCGGCGTGGTCACCGGGGTCGCCGAGCTGCTGGATCAGGCCGCCCTGCTCGAAGCGGTCGCGGAGATCAACGAGACCGCGTGGGCCGAGGCGCAGGTCCGCGCCGAGCAGTTGCGGGCCGAACTGGATGAGCTGGAAGCGGTGCTGGCCGCGCACCGCTTCCCCCGCTGAGCACCCGAACCGCTGAGCACCCGAACCGCTGAACAGCCCAGCTGCTAGGCGTGCAACCAGACCGTGCTCGCGCTGACCAGTCGATCGTCCCCGCGACTGCCGCACACCACGGTGCCCCAGTCCGCCGGCGGCACGAATGCCTCGCCGTCGAACACCGTGACACACGTCAGGGCGCCGCGCCGCAACGCGATCACGTCCTCGCGGCCGGTCTCCAGCCATTGCAGCGCGGCCCCGGCCTCGAAGCCCCGCCGGGCCCGCAGCGCCCGGCGGTAGAACGCCAGCGTCGAGTCCGCGTCCCGCTCCTGGAGCTCCGCGGCGAAGCCGGCGAACCAGTCCGGCTGCGGCAGCCACGGCGCAGTGTCCGAGCTGTCCGCCGAGAACCCGAACGTCGTTCCGTCCGCGGTCCAGGGCAGCGGGATCCTCGAACCGTCCCGGCCGTGCTCGGAGTGCTCGGACCGCGCCCAGATCGGGTCGCGGCGGGCGTCGTCGGGCAACTCCTGCACCTCGGGCAACCCCAGCTCCTCACCCTGGTACAGGTACACCGAACCCGGCAGTGCCAGCAGCAACAGCGCCGCCGCGCGCGCCCGGTCCGTTCCCAGCGCCACATCGACCTTGCCGCGAGCCCGGGTGCGCAGCGCGTTGGCGTCCGCGCTGTTCAACGGCTCGGCTTCGATCAGGCCGTACCTGGTCACCGCCCGGTGCACGTCGTGGCTGTTCAGCGTCCAGGTCGGTACTCCCTCGGCCGCGGCGAGGCCGGCCACGCTCTCGTCGATGGACCGCCGGAAGGCGCCCGCCTCGAACGGCTGTTGCAGCAGATCGAAGTAGAACACCTGGTTGAGCTCACCCGGGCGGATGTAGTCAGCTGCCTGGGTCGGTGACAGCCACACCTCACCGAGCAGGGTGAGCTCGCGCCCGTAGCTGTCCGCGATCGCCCGCCAGCGCTTGAAGATCTCGTGGACCCCGGGCTGGTTCCACAGATAGGGGTTGTCGCCTGCCGGGTCGTTCAGGTCCGGCAGCCCGGCGCGCTTGACCATCGCGTACGCGACATCGATCCGGAATCCGTCGATGCCCCGGTCGAACCACGTCCGGAGAACGTCGTCGAACATGTCGGCGACCTCGGGATTGTCCCAGTCGAAGTCGGGCTGGCTGGAGTCGAAGCTGTGCAGGTACCACTGCTCGGGCACGCCGTCCGGGCCGGTGAGCCGGGTCCAGGCCGGCCCGCCGAACGTGGAACGCCAGTTGTTCGGTGGCTCCGCGCCGCCGGGGCCGCGGCCGTCCCGGAAGATGAAGCGGTTGCGTGCCGGGCTGCCCGGCGCGGCGGCGAGTGCCTGCTGAAACCACAGGTGCGCATCCGAGCAGTGGTTCGGTACCAGGTCCATCAACAGCTTCAGCCCGCGCTCGTGCGTCGCAGACAGCAGCCGCTCGAAGGCCGGCATCCCGCCGTACCTACCGTCGATGCGGGTGTAGTCGGCGACGTCGTAGCCACCGTCCCGGTTCGGTGACGGGTAGCACGGGTTGAGCCAGATGCCGTCGACGCCCAGGCCGGCAATGTGGTCCAGGCGCGCGGTGATGCCGTCGAGATCACCGATGCCGTCGGCGTCCGAGTCGGCGAAGGAGCGGACGTAGAGCTGGTAGATGACGCTGTCCCGCCACCAGGGTGCGGTGGTTGCCACCTCCCCGCCGGTTGGTTCAGCAGCCGCGGCGGGCGCGGCGGACGTGGAGAGGGCTGTCATCGGGCTCCTAGCGTGAGGTTGTCGAGATTGATCGCGCCCGTCTGGCTGGCGCCTCGCCAGATCACCACGGTGTGCAGTCCGGCTGTGAGGGTGACCGGCGCGCTGTAGGTGGTCCAGCTGTCCCAGGTTCCCTGCGCCGGAAGGGTCGGCGTGGCGACCTGGTTGCCGTCCACCGCGACGATCCGGGTCGCGTCGGATCCACCGTTGGCGTAACGGAAGGTCAGGTTGTAGTTGCCGGCGGTCGCGGCGTTCACCGTGAATGACACCCCGCTGTTGGTGGTGGCGAAGTTGTCGACGAAGCCGGTGCCGGTGTAGCCGGCGTGGTTGGTGCCGGTGGTGACCCCGGTCTTGACGGCGGTCTCGGCCTCGTACCGGTTGCTCGCCGGGGTGGTGAAGCCGCGGTCGATGTAGACCATGTCCCAGTTCGCCAGCCGCGGCACGGTGAAGCTGATGTAGCGGCCGGTGCCGTCGGTTCCGGTGGTGTAGGTCAGGCTCGTGCTCGTCCCGTGGTCGGAGTCGGGCGAGGCCACCCGGACCGCGGTGGGGTTCTCGTCCGGGCCGAGGTAGTACTTCACCGGCAGGTTCGTCTGCACCGGCGGCGTCGCCTTGCCGGCGTCACGCCAGGTGCCGTTGTTGCCGAGCAGGTTGATCAGGTGGATCACGTCGTCGGTGCTGGTCTTCTTGACGTTCGTCCACACGGTGTTGCCCGAGGCGTCGCCGCTGATGTTCTGGCCGCTGACCTGGACGAACTGGGTGCCGGAGTCGACCGAGTGCACGTCCGGGCCGTACAGCAGGTTCTCGTATCCGGTGATGAAGTCGTAGTAGTCCTTCATCCAGCTGCGCAGGGCGTTCGACATCTGCTTGTCGTGGTCAGGGAAATACGGGGCGGACAGCATCGAGTCACCCTGGGACATCTCGATGTGGCTGGCACCGGACGCGGCGATCGTCGCGTTCTCCAGTTGGACCGAGGTGTCACTCAGCGTGCCGAGCACCAGGTTGTCGAGATTGAGGAACCCGCTGTCACCGCTGCCGACCGAGATCGACACCGTGTGGCTGCCGGCGCTCAGGGTCGGCGTCACGATGTCGGAGTCGAAGTGCCAGTTGTTCCAGTTGCCGTCGGTCGGCATGGTGACGCGGCCGATCGTGGTGCCGTCCACGCTGACCATCCGGGTGGCGTCGGTTGCCGCGCCGTTGGCGTAGCGCCAGACCAGGCTGTAGCGGCGGGCTTCGCTCGCGTTGATGGTGAAGGTCACCGTGTCACCGGAGTTGCCGTAGTTGGCGACGAACCCGGTGCCGGTGTAGCCCGCGTGGTCGGAGTTGACCGTCAATCCGCTGCTCTTGATGGCCGACTCGGCCTCGTACGACGGCCCGGAGTCGTCCTTGGTGTTGGGATAGGCAGCAATTACCGAGGGAATCGAGTTCGACTCCTGTCGCTGGGTATCCAGGTAGCTCTTGATCAGGCCGTACGTCTCGTGGTTGTCCCACAGCTCGCTGTACAGATAGTTGGTGTTCTTGGCCGAGGCCACGTTGTCGCCGCCGTAGCCGTCGACGGCGTTGATGCCGAGCACCTTGCCCGATGCCGAGGCATTCAGCGCCGTCTTGGTGGCGGCCACCAGGGACGCCAGGCCGGCCGGGACGTCGACCGGGACGCCGGAGGTGTCGGTCATCGCACCCCAGTTGCCCAGCTGGTCCAGGTGAACGCCGTCGAAGCCCATGGTGTTGACCTCGTCGACGTACTTGGCGGTGATGTAGTTCTGCCAGGACGTGTTGGCCGGGTTGAAGATGTAGAGGTTGGTGTTCGGCTGGTTGGGCTTCATCTGGAAGGCCCACGGCTGCCCGGTCGATGCGTAGTTCAGCGCCCAGGTCGGCGATACCCCTGATATGGATTGGTAATTCTGCAGCGCCGCGTAGGACATTGTGTACGGCATGGCCGCGACCGTGTGGTTGTGCGCGGCGGCGATGTAGCTCTTGACCGCGGCGGGTGAGCTCACGTCACCGTTCCAGGCGGTCCAGGTGGACGGCAGCGTCCCGTCGGCGTTGCGCTGCACCGGGTTCTCGTGCCGCCACATCCAGTCGTAGAACTGCACCACGTTGATGTGGTACTTGCGTTCCAGGGCAGTGATGTCGGCGTCCGCGGTGGCAGCGGTCGTGCCGGACGGGTAACTGGTCAGCGCGCCGATCCGCGGAAAGTGCGTCCAGTCGCTGGACACGTCGATCGCGGTGGCGGTGGTCGACGTGCCCGCGGTGATCTGCACCAGGTAGCCGGTGAAGTCGGTGGACGGTGGAGTCATCGTCCAGTTCACGGTGGACGTGCCGTTGGCCGCGACCGTGGCGGCGACCGTGCCGCTGCTGACGGTGGCCCCCAGGTGCGTCACGGTGTACGCGACGTTGCCGGACCAGGACCCGGCTCCGGTGGACTCGTGCAGCACCGCGGACACGGTTGCGGCGGCTCCGGGCGCATACCGCGCCTGGTTGACGTAGGCGTCGGTGAGCACGGGGGTGCCCCCTGCCGCGGCAGCGTCCGGGGCGACCTGCAGCAAGGCGGCGCCGGCGGCGGCGACAACGCCGAGTACGAGCCAACCAGGTGTGACGGATCTTCGGCGCATGAGAACTCCCAGGGTGGGTCAGAGTTGGACAGGGGCAGAGCTGAACGGGTCAAGCTGTGAAGGGGGTCAAGTTGTAGAGCGTTCGGACTCGGACGTCGGGTCGATGAGGACGAGTTGCCAGAGGTGCGGCGCGGGCAGCTGCGCGGTGGCGAAGTCGCCGTCCGCGGTGACCTCGACGTCCACCAGCCGCGACTGCCGGTCGGGATCGGCGTAGCGGACCCGCGGCAGGCCGGGGCCGACCCGGCGGATGCGGAGCGTGCCCGGACCCGGATCGTCCGGCTCGTGGCGCGCCGCATCCCACCGGGTGTCGTCCTGACCGCCCAGGTTGATCAGGTGCATCACCAGCTGGTCGCTGCCAGTTCCGGCCCTTCCGACGCTGGTGATCCGGCGCCAGACCGTCCCGGCCTGCGCCTGGTTCGCTACCGGAACGGCCGGGTAGCTGACGTCGAGATCGTCGTTGTAGGACCCGGCATAGCTGCCCGTCACGTCGTCGATGCCCCCAGGACCGAGCAGCTCGCCATGCTCCACCGCGAAGTCGTACCACCGCCGCAGCAAGGAGGCCGTGCTGTCGGACACCGGGTGGTTGCGCACGTAATACGGGTCCACCAGGATCCGGTCCGCTTCACCGCACAGCAGGTGTGATGCGCCGTGCGACCAGAGCGTGGCCATGGTGAACGCCGTTGCGCGATCGGCCGATTCGGCCTCGACGGTGTCGTACACATGCTGGTAGGCGGCGATCACGACGGGCTTGCCACCGGCTTCCGCGCGGGCTCGGGTGGCGACGTGCGCGAGGTGCTCGAGCCCGACCTGCGGTGGCCAGACCTCGATGTACACGGCGTCCTGCGGCGAACTCGCGGTGGCCCAGGTCGGAAAGTCGTTGACGTTGTTGAACACCAGCCGCGACTGCGGCAGCGCGTCGCGGACGGCGGCGATCAGAGTCCGGAAGCTGTCGGCCACATCGACCACTTCGCCGTCGGGCCGGTGGGCACGCTTGGGGTAGCCGTACTGGTCCAGGTGGAAGCCGTCGAAGCCCACCTGGTCCGTCGCGGCCGTCAGGTCCGCGCTGAAGTGCTCGAGCCAGTCCTGCCGCGCGGGATCGAGGATGAACAGGAAGTCCCCGAGCGCGTAAGGCTTTCCGGTCGCGGTGAGCAGCGCGTCGTGCTGCCACTTCGGCCACTCGTCCGGGCCGACCGCGTACACCGCGGCGTAGCCGAGCGCGTCCGAGCCGACCCGATGGCAGGCCTCGATCAGCGCGCGGACGGTGTCCAGGGACACCGGTTGCCCCAGCGCGTCGGTGTACCGCGGGCCGCCACCGAGCAGGTCGGCGTGCCGGTACGCCCAGTCGTAGAACTGGACTCCGGTCAGGTGCAGCCGTCGCAGGTTGTCCTGAACCGGCGCCGGGTTCCGGTCGGGACGGAAGTCCACCACGAACCCGTAGCGCAGCACCGAGCGCGCGTCGGCGACCACCTCGACTGCGGTCCGGGCGATCGTTCCGTCCACCGTGGCCAGTTCGACGCCGTAACCACCGGCCGCGAGGGCGCCCAGGGAGACGGTTCCGCCGGCGGGAACGGGATGTTCGGCTACGAGCTCGCCCATCCGCCAGAGCGACAGGGTAGCGGGACCGGGTAGGTCGCGGACCTCGATCTCGACCGGTTGGTCCGGCCGGTAACTGGTGAGCGTCGGGAGCAGCTCTGAGGTCAGAGTCGCTGCCGTCGACATGTCGCCGGTCAGCCCGGTCATCCCTTGACCGCGCCGGCGGTGAGTCCCTGCACGAAATACCTCTGGAAAAGTAGGAAGACAACGACGACGGGAACCACGGCAATGACGGCGGCGGCGAACACCAGCCCCCACAGCGTGGAGTTCTGCCCCTGGAACAGCGAGATCGCCAGCGGCAACGTGCGCTTGGACGGCGTGTTGATGATGGTGAGCGCCCACACGAACTCGTCCCAGCTGCCCAGGAAGGTGAAGATGGTGGCGGTAGCCAGGGCGGGTTTGGCCAGCGGCAGGATGAGCCGCCAGTACCGGGTCCACGCGCCTGCGCCGTCCATCTGCATGGCCTGTTCGAGTTCTGCCGGTATCGCCTGGAAGAACCCGCGCAGCAGGAAGGTGTTCAGCGACAGCGACGAGCCGACGTAGAAGACCACCAGGCCGGCCTGCGAATCGATCAGGCCCAGGTACTTGGCAAGGATGAACTGCGGGATGATCAGCATCATCGCCGGGATCATCAGGCCGAGCAGCAGCACCTTGAACAGCAGCTCCTTACCCGGAAAGCTGAATCTGGCAAAGGCGAACGCCATCATCGAGCTCAGCAGCAGCGACAGCGCCGTCGAGGCGACGGCCACCATGATCGAGTTGACGAAGTACCGGGCGAACCCGTCGGACGTCCACGCTTGGCGGTAGTTGCTCACGGTGGCCGGATGTGGAATGAACTGCGGCGGGATCGTGAGCACGTACGTCTGGCTCTTGAACGACGTCGACAGCATGTACAGGAACGGCAGCACCATGACGAGGGCGCCGACGGTGAGCACCAGATAGCGAAAGCCCTGTCCTCCCGTGCCGCGTCGCGGCCGGTTGGAACTGCCGCGTCGCGGCCGGTCCGAACCGTCCGCACGACGTGTTCGGGTTGAGCTGTTCAGGACGGCGGTCACGCCAGCTCCTCGGAATCGACTCGGAAGACCCGCAGCTGGATCAGTGACAGGATGAGCACTCCCACGGTGAGCAGCACGGCTATCGCCGAGCCGTAGCCGAAGTTCAGGTTGGTGAACGCCTGGGAGTACATGTAGGTCAGCAGCACCTGGGTGGAGTCCGCCGGGCCGCCGTTGGTCATCAGCAGCACCGAGGTGAAGACGTTGAAGCCGCCGATCACCAGCATGACGGTCACGAACATCGCGGCCGGCCAGATCGCCGGCAGGGTGACCGCCCGGAACCGCTGGCGGGCGTTGGCGCCGTCCACCTCTGCCGACTCGGTGAGCTCCTTGGACACTCCCTGCAGGGCGGCGAGGAAGATCATCATCGACCAGCCGACGCCCTTCCAGATGCCGAGCGCCGAAATGGCGACCATGCCGGTCCAGCGGCCGGACAGCCACGAGACGTTGTGGCTGGTGACATGCGTGACGTCGTGCAGCATCCAGTTGACCAGGCCGCTGTCGGCGAACAGGTATTGGAACAACAGCGATACGACCACCCAGCCGGTGACCACGGGAAGGTAGAACAGCACCCGGAACACCGCCCGGCCCGGCGCCCGGTTGTTCAACAGCATCGCGACCAGCAGGCCGAGAACGATCTGCGGCGGCACGGTGAATGCCATGTACACGCCACTGTTCACCAGCGCCCGCCAGAAGATCGGATCGTGGAACGCCGTGACGTAGTTGGCGAAGCCGGTGCTTACCGAGCCGGCGACGACGTTCCAGTCGTAGAAGCTCATCTGGAACGCCTTGACCATCGGGTAGATGATCAGCGCGAGGAAGAGCACGAATCCCGGCGCCAGAAAGAGATAGGCCGTCAGGTTGGACCGGGTGCGCCGAAGCGCGGTGCGGCGCACCCGGGGAACTCCGCCGGCCGTGGTGGTCAGCCGCGGCTCAGCGGCATCCAGCAATTGCGTCATCGTGCGAGCGCCATTCCTTCAGCGGTACGGAGATGGTCCGAGCGGTGCGGGCTAGTGCGTGGCCGTCAGCAGTGGGTCGATCTGCTTTGCCGCGTTGCTGAGCGCCTGCTGCACGGACTCGCTGCCCTGGAACGCCTTGGTCAGCTCGTTCTGCAGCGCGGTGTCGATGGCCGGGGCCTGCGGCACGGACGGCCGCGGCTTGGCCGTCTGCAGCTGCTTGATGTACGGCGCGAAGGCAGGAACCGCCGCGGCCTCCTGGGAGTCCAGGGACTTCACCACCGACATCTGCCCGGTCTTGGCCATCGCCATCTGGTAGTCCGCGCTCTGGGTGAACTTGATGAACTTCATCGCGGCGTCGGGGTTCTTGGAGGCGGTGGTGAGGTTGATGTCCTCGCCGCCGACCACCGAGATGGAGCCACCGGGACCTGCCGGAACCTGGGAGTACGTCGGGGCGAACTTGGGGTACTGGCCCTGCCAGATGGCCGACATCCACGGCCCGTCCAGGATATTGGCGTAGTTGGCCTTCGGCAGGCCGTCCGAGGTCTGGACCGCGCCCTTGTTGCCGATGATCAGGTTGGGAAGGGCACCCGCCTTGTAGAGGTCGACCAGCAACTGGACGCCCGCGACGCTCGCGGGACTGTCCAGGTAGCCGGTGGCCTTGGTCAGGTCGGGGCTGGTGACGGCGCCACCGGCAGACCAGATCCAGGGATAGACATTCCAGCCCTGCAGGCCGCTGTCGGCGAAGGCCGCGATCTTCTTGGCGGCAAGCTTCGGAGCGTCGGCCTTCAGGTCGTCGAAGGTGGCGGGCGGTGCGCTGATACCGGCCGACTTCAACGCCGCGGTGTTGGAGATCAGCACCCGGGTGTTGGTGTCCAGCGGCAGGCCGTAGTAGTGGTCGCCCCACTTGTTGGTGGCCAGGCTGCCGGGGTAGGTGTCGGCGGACAGGGTGGAGAAGTCGGGCATCTTCTGATCCAGCGGTGCGAACACCTTCAGTGCCGCGAACTTCGGCACCCAGCCGATGTCGGAGCGGACCAGGTCGGGCAGCTCGCCGCCGGCCGCGCTGGTGGTCAGCTTCTGCAGCAGCGAGTCGTACGGAATGTCGACGTACTTGATCGTGATGTTGGGGTTGGCCTTTTCAAAGGCCGGAATGATGGTCTGGCTCAGCGCACCGGTCTGTGCCTTGTTCCCGCCGTTGCCGTACGTGCCCCAGAACGTCAGGGTGACGGGCTTGCTGGCGTTGCCGGTGCTCTTGGAACTGGAACCGGAACTCGAGCCGGAACTGGAGCAACCGCTCAGCAGCCCGACGGTGGCGACGGCCGCGACAGCAGTGCAGCCCAGCAGCTTGGACATGCGCAACGGCCTGATGGTGCTGAGCATCGTGGTGCCGAGCGGCCTGGTGGAACGACGAGCCATGGGTTACTCCTGAAGAGAGTGCGGAGCCGGTGGGTGGTCTGATCCACCGGGTACTGCGTGCGGACGGTAAGGAAATCGGGATCGGCGGGTGGTCGGAGTGGTCTAGGACTGGACTTGCTGGGTGAGCCGGCTCAGCGAGCGGAGCACCCCGTGTCGCAACATCGTGGCGGCGGCGCCGCGGGCCCAGGTCTCGTCCGGCAACGGGCGGACCAGGACCGTGCAGTCACCGGCGGTGGTCGAGAACGCGTCGCGGTCCAGCTCGGCCCGCAGCGCGTCGATGAACAGGTCGGAGGCGGTGATTCCCTCACCCGAGAGGATCACCAGCGGCGGGTTGAGCAGGTTCAGCAGCGCGGCGATGGCGCGGCCCAGCGCGAGGCCGGCCTGGGTGAAGACCTGCTGTGCGTCGAGGTCACCGGCGTGAGCCCGTGCCACCACCTGCGAAACCTTGGTGATCCGGCGGCCGGCCGCGGCCGACATCGCCCCGGCGATGGCCGCGTCACCGACCACCGCCTCCAGGCATCCCCTTTTGCCGCAGTGGCATTCCGGACCTTCCGGGTCGACGACCATGTGCCCGAACTCGCCGGCAGCGCCACTCACCCCACGCCACAACTGGCCGTCGAGCACCAGCGCGCAGCCGACGCCCACGCCGATGGTGACCAGGGCGAAGCTGGGAAAGCTGCTGCCGGCCCCGAACCACTGCTCGGCCACGGCAAGGGTGTTGACGTCGTTCTCGATGACCACAGGCAGGTTCATCCGCTCGACCACCAGCCGCCGGAGCGGAACATCGTGCCAGCCGAGGAAGGGCGACTCGACCACAACACCGGTCGCGCCGTTGACGTGGCCGCCGAGACCGATCCCGATGCCGAGCAACCGCTCGCGCTTGACCGGGGTGCGTTGCAGCAGGATCCCGGTCATCTCGTCGATGGCCGATACGACCCCTTCGGGCGTGGTGTCGCGGTACTTCATCCGGTGCGCGGACTGCACCTCGGCGTGCAGGTCCGCCACTACGCCGACGATCTCGCCGTCCATCAGCTTGATGCCGACCGCGTGGTGGCGGCTGGCGTCCACCTGCAGCGGGATCTGCGGCCGTCCGGGAACCCCGGCTTCCCGGACGTTCTCGATCAGGTAGCCATGGCTGATCATCGGCTTCACCAGCTTGGTGACGGAGGCTGCCGAGAGACCGGTCAGCCGGGCGGCGTCCCGGCGGGACAGCGGTCCGCGGGTGAGCACGGCCTCGAACACCGCGCCGAGGTGGTGCTCCCTGCTGCTGTACGCCCGGACCTCGGCCCCGATGTCATCCGGGCTCGCGGTGGTCTGGGTCATCGCACATCCTCGGGTCGCTGTCTGACGGTGTCTGCCGGTTGATTCGACAGCGCGAGCGTAAGCCTGGTTGATTTCGTCAGTCAAGCAACCCGCCCGGATCGGTTTCCAAGTTGTTACATGTCTGGGATCTCCGTGGGAAATTCTGTGCTGAATTGCTTGACCTTTGAAACCAATGGGGTACAAACTTGCCCTCGCACCCCGCTGCGCAGGCCATCGAAGGAGCCTCTCCCCCGTCCTGCCGGCGCGCGTGCTCCCACCCCCGTTGTAAGGAGAACCCATGACAAGACCCCGGCACGTCGCCCGGATAGTCACCGCGCTGGCCCTGGCGGCCGGCTCGGTGACCGCGGTGGTGGTCACGAGCTCGACCGTCGCCGTTGCCGCCGTTCCGACCGCCCCGACCACCGAGACCGCCCGCAGCCTGTACGCCAACAACTGGAGCGACACCACCGGGCTGTGGATGGCGCCGCAGCTGGCCCAGACCGACGGCAACACCCAGTACGGCCCCCGACTCGGCGAGCTGCACTACTCCCCCAACGGGGCGGCGGCGTCCTCGGCCGTGAACCAGATCAACGACTACACCGGCTTCTTCCGCGACGAGACGCACGCCGTGAAGTACGACCAGGTGCACAACTTCGGTGCCGCGACCGGTTACCTGGACTCCGGCGGCGTGCTGCGCTCGGACTACGGGGCGTACAGCGGTACCGCCACCAGCGTTTCCATCGGCCGCGACTACGCGTTCGTGCCGAACCAGCACTTCATGGTGGTGCAGTACCGGCTGCGCAACTCCGGCGCCTCCTCGGTGACCATGAACGTCCTCGACGCGCTGCACCTCAACAACACCGGGGCGGCCGGCCAGAACGTGCGCGCCACCTGGGACGCGACTCGCAACGCCGAGGTCATCGACATGTCGGCCAGCGGCCAGTACCAGCTCGTGCTCGGCGCCCTGGGCGGTGCGCCGACCGGCCACCAGGTCGGTGACGACACGGTGTCCTCGCTGACGTCGACATCGGTAGCCCCCTGGTACAGCTTCGACAACAACGGAACGCTGACGAACAACAGCAGCGTGAGCGCCATGAACGTCGACGTGGCCATGAACAAGCAGGTCGCGGTCGCCGCCGGCGCCACGGTCACGCAGTCGTTCTACCTTGCCATCGCCGCCACCAATGCCAACGCGCTGGCCGCCGCGGACACCGCCCGCGCCCAGACCGGTGATTACTGGCTGAACAACACCACGACGGCATATACGAACTGGCTCAACGCCGGCAAGCGCGTGACGTCCAACTTTCCCGACACCGGGCTCTCGACCGCCTACGACCGGGCACTCGTCACCATGAAGCAGTCGCAGAGTCCCGTGCTCGGAGTATGGCCCGCCGCCACCAACCCGATCGCCTACGGCTACAAGAGCTGGGTTCGCGATTCTGCTGTTACCGCAATGGCAATGGACACCGCGGGGCATCACGCCGAGGCCGACAAGTACTTCCGCTGGTTGGCCGGCGTGCAGCATGCCAACGGCTCGTTCGGCACGACCTATGACGGTTGGACCGGCCAGCACGTCAGCTTCGTCGAACCCGAGCTGGACAGCGTAGGCATCTTCCTGGTCGGCGCCTACCGGCACTGGCAGCAGACCGGAGACAACGCCTTCCGCGACGCGGTGTGGCCGCAGATCCAGAACGCCGCCAACTTCGTGAAGAACAATCTGGCCAGCAACGGCCTCGGCCCGCAGGACGCCTCGATCTGGGAAGAGACGCAGGAGTACAACACCTTCACCCAGGCCCTCTACATCACCGGGCTGTGGGCCGCCGAGGCGATCGCCCAGAGCAAGAACGACACCGCCGACGCCGACAACTGGAGCAACACGGTCGGTTCCATCGCCACTGCGCTGCAGACGTCCTCGCTGAACTCACCGGCCGGACTGTGGAACTCCCCGGACTCGTACTTCAACCGGGCCGACAACTCCGACAACACCGCGCGCACCACGGTGGATTCGTCCTCGGACATGCTGTTCGTCTCGGGAGCGGTGGACCCCGGCAGCAGTCGGGCCGCGTCGCACATCAGCAAGATCCTGGCCACGCTGACGCACGACACTTACGGCATCTCTCGCTATCAGGGCGACAACTTCTACTACAGCTCGCCGTACAGCCCCGCCGGCAACGAGGCGGGTGCGGCCGAGCCGTCCTGGCCGCAGATGACCATGTACGTCGCGATGTACTACATCTACAACGGCAATCTGGCCGCGGCGCTGCCCCGGCTCACCTGGTACGCCAGCCGGACCGCGGTCGGTTACATGCCTCCGGGTGAGGCCGTGTCCAACGTCAGCCAGAAGCCGATCGTATCCACGATGGTGGAATCGGTCACCGGAGCCTGGTACGTCCTGGCGGCGCTGGCCTACACCGGCCAGGCCGACACCCGGGTGTACGCGCCGATCAGCAACGCCGGTTCGCACGCCGCGCTGACCGTCAACTCCGGAACGACCGGGGACTGGCCCCAGTGGAACCCGATTCCGTACTTCAACTCCCAGGTCGGCAACTCGGCCAGCGGGGTCGCCACCACCGACATCAAGAATGTCGCGATCACCAATGACGACAACAACATCTACGTCCGGGTGGACAACTCCAGCGGCACGCTGCCGGGGTACAACGCCGCCTCGAAGTTCGCGGTGAACGTCTACGCCGGGGACTACTCGGGCAACACCTCGACGCCGACATCCAGCACGGCGATGTACGGCAAGGCGCTCCTGCGTCCGGCGGCGTACATGGTGGGTCGGTGGTCGGACTCGGCCAACTACTCGCGCTTCCATGCCTCCGGTAGCACCTGGACCGCTGACTCGTCGATCACCTCGGTCATCGCGCCGCAGTGGGACACCACCACGGGACGCATCGAGCTGGTGATTCCGCGGAGCTCGCTGACCAGCGCGGGGGGCGCCGATGGGGCCACCGTGCCGATCACCATCGGCCTGGTCCGGCAGGACCCGACCAGCCTGGCCTGGAGCGAGGACGACACCATCGCCCTGCGCTACAAGCTGACCCCGGCCAACACGCCCTGGACGTACGGCAACGTTCGGTAATCTTGCTTCGACCGCACCGCGACTGGGTGGCCACCGCCAGTGGGTGGCCACCCAGTCGCGTCATGGGCGCGGACCCACGGATCTGCACCGTCCGCGATGTCAACGGGGTGGCCGCGTCCTCCACCCTGTGGATCACGGTCACCGCCGCTCCGCCGGTAGTCGCTCCGCCGCCCGCTGCTCTGCCGCCCGCTGTGCCGGACGTCGCCGCCGGCAGACCGGAACGCCGTCGGCTCGTCCTGCTCGCCTTCCACTGCGGCGCCCGCATCATGGAACTGGCCGCGCTGCGAGCCGACGACCTCGACCCGGACCAGCTCACCGTCGCCATCGGCGCACAGCTCGACCGCGACCGCCCCTGGCCAGCCACCCGCCTGCCGAAGAACCACAAGCCGCGGGTCGCCGACCTGTGGGCGGTCGGCGAGGACAACGCTCGCAGCCTCATCATCGACGCTCGGAGGTGGCGGGGTTAATACTCCGAATGGCTGTTCCCGCCGCTGCCAGGCATCACGAACCCGGCCGACAAGCTGTCCCACCTGGCCACCGACGCCGCCCGGGCCTGCGGCTGGAAATGACACCTGGACCTTCCACTGACCCGGCACGCCTACGCCACCTACAGCCTCGACCCGACCACCCGCGGCGGTTACGGCCTGGAACTGCATGCGGTGCAGGCATCGCTCGGCCACGCCGACCCAGCCACCACCCAACGCACCTACGTACAGAAACTGCCCCGCGACGCCGAACAGCTGCGGGCGCTCACCTCCCGACCTGCTGGTCGGCTGTAACTGGGTGTGTCCTATTCGAATGGAGGCGGCTCAGGGTCCGGCAAGCTCGCACATTCATCCCGGGCATCCGCGTTGCGCAGTTGTCTCGATGCACTCTTCGATCAAGCGGGTGAACAACGCGTTAGGTCACAAGATCGGCGGCTGGGCTGTGTCTGGCTCACGAACCGTCCGCCGCCGTTGGCGCTTCGTCCCGCTACATCACTGATCGGCGTCTTGGCCGTCGTCACCCGGGACCGGCGCGGTCGCCGGCACCTGGTGGATGCGGGGCTCATACCCCCATGACGCGTACGGGTTGAGGATCTGCCGACTGAACAAGCCGTCCTTCTCCAGGGTCGTCATCCGGGCGAATTCGGCGACCTCATCCCAGCTGTCACGTATCGTGCTCCCCTGGCGATCGATGATGTCGCGTGCCTGTTTTCGGGTCAGTCCGTAGTCCTTGGCGGCCTCGACGCACACCGCGAACTGCGCGTTGCGGCTGCCGTCGCGGCCGATGTCCATGGCCTGCCGTTCTTCTGTCCCCGACCGCGGCTGCGGCGCCAGGTCGTAGGCAGGGGTCAGCTCGAGATTCGTCCCGTTCCAGAACGCGGCGTGGTTGCGTGCGTGGTCGTCGCTGTTGCCGATCGCGATGTTGAACACGATCCGTTCGAACATCACCCTGTTCAGGTTCGCGCCCTTGGCAACGCGCTGATGGAGCACGTCCAGCAGGTCGGGGTAGGAGGAATACCGAGCGCCGAGGAAGTCGCCGAAGCCGAGCATCGTCAGCCCGGAGATCATCATGCGCCGCCGGCCGCCGCCGGGCCGATCGAAGCGCTCGACCAGCAGCACCTCCCGGCCCAGCGAGGTGATCAACTGTGTTGGGGGTACCTCGATCCCGACCCGACGGGCCAGGTCCATCCCGGCGGCTTCGGCTTTGACCATCGGGAAGGTGTCTGTCGAGCGGCTGAACTTCGCGATCAGGTGCCGGTCACCGTCGGTCAGAGTGACCTTGGGGCGAGCGCCGCCGACCGACGTTCCGTGCACCAGCGCCGCGGCCAGCGACGGGCTCAGCTCACCCTCGTCCAGCGCCAGGGCGGCCTCGTGCAGCTGATCGAGGCTGGCACCGTCCTCGCGCGGTAGGTACTCATTCGGGCTCGACTGGAAGTCCAGCGCTCCGATCCGGTTCGACCCGGACTCCAGCAGATAGGTGAGCTTGTCCAGTTCGACGTTGTTCGCGGCTGGGCCCAGGGTCCCTGTCAGACGCGCGATGATGACCCGCTGCCCCCACGAGTCGGGGCTGGCGTCCCACAGGATGCCCGCCATCGTCTGGCCCTCGGGCGGGTCGATCCAGCCGCGCCGCAGCGGCAGATCGGGCTCGTACAGGCTGATGGCATCTGGCCGCGCGAGGTAGCTGTCGCCGTAGCCGAACCGGTACTCGTTGCCGAGCCCGGAGATGCGCCCGGCCACCACCGGCTCGGTCGCCTCCGGGAGCCATGCCCAGACGAAAGCGTCAGAAGGCGAAGTCATCCGCATCGTCCTTCGTCACCGGCTTACGCACGCGTGCAGGCAGGAGCGCCAGCGTGTCCTCGCCCTGCCGGCGGGCGCGAGCGAGGTCTGTCCCCTCAAGTCCGAACAGGTTGACGCCCACGGTGAACGCCGCGTTGAACACAGACCCGATTGACACCGTCGGTGAGCCCGTCTCGATAGCGTGCATCGTCTTCTGTGTGATCCCGATCCGGGAGGCCAGATCGGTCTGGGTCCAGCCTTGCGCGTGGCGCGCCTGCTTGATCTGGGCGCCCAACAGCCTCAGTGCCTCGTGCGAGGCTCGGGTCACCGCGATAGCTCGACGAGTCAAGATTGAACCTCCTTAGAATGCAGCTTAGCACCTCTAAGCAGCATTCTATTTACGTATTCGGTGATGATGAACGTCAAGGACGGTGCGGCTCTAGCGGCGCGGTTATCCACTTGACCCGCGGCGCGTGGGTGCTGGGCCTGTCCGAGCGGCATCCTGCGGCAAAACCGCAAATCCGGACCCAACGAGCTACTTCAGGAGCTGGCGGGCGATGACCATCCGGTTGATCTGGTTCGTTCCCTCATAGATCTGGGTGATCTTGGCGTCGCGCATCATCCGTTCCACCGGGAAGTCCTCGGTGTAGCCGGCACCGCCGAAGATCTGCACCGCGTCCGTGGTCACCCTCATCGCGACGTCCGAGGCGAAAGCCTTCGCTGCGGCCGAGTACCAGGTCAGGCCCGGCTCGGCACGCTCGGCCTTCGCCGCGGCAGCGTAGATCAACTGCCGGGCGGCCTCGGTCTGCATCACCATGTCGGCGAGCATGAACTGCAGTCCCTGGAAGTCCCCGATCGGCTTGCCGAACTGCTGCCGGGTCTTCATGTACGCGATCGAGGCGTCGATGGCACCCTGCGCGATGCCGAGCGCCTGCGCGCCGATCGTCAGCCGGGTGTGGTCGAGCGTGGTCAGCGCGGTCTTGAAACCGGTTCCGGGCTCGCCGACGATCCGGTTCACGGGAATCGTGCAGTTCTCCAGATAGATCTCACACGTCGGCGAACCCTTGATGCCCAGCTTGCGCTCGTGGTGGCCGACCGAGAAACCAGGATCGTCCTTGTGCACCACGAACGCCGAGATACCGCGCGACCCCTTCGACGGATCGGTCACCGCCATCACCGTGTAGTGGCTCGACACGCCCGCATTGCTGATCCAACACTTCGTTCCGTTCAGCACCCAGTGGTCACCGTCGAAGAGAGCTCGCGTCCGCATCGCGGCGGCATCCGAACCGGCCTCGCGCTCGGACAGGGCGTAGGAGAACATCGCCTCACCGGAGGCCACCTCGGGCAGCACCTGCTTCTTGAGCTCCTCGGAGCCGGACAGGATCACCGGCATCGTGCCGAGCTTGTTAACCGCCGGAATCAGCGAGGACGAGGCGCACACCCGGGCAACCTCTTCGATGACGATCGCAGTGGCCAGCGAGTCGGCCCCGACACCGCCGTACTCCTCGGGGATGTGCGTCGCGTGGAAGCCGGCACGGGTGAGCGCCTCGAGGACGTCGTAGGGAAACTGTGCCGTCCGGTCGATCTCTGCCGCGCGGGGCGCGATCTTGTCCTCGGCCAGCGAACGCACCGCGTCCCGGATCATGGCGTGCTCGTCAGTGAGCCGGTACGTGTCGAAGTCAGATTTCAGGGCCATGAAGATAAGCGTTACTCATGGGTATCGCGAACGCAATCTCATTGCGCGAATCGTCACGTCGACGCCGACCGGACGACGACGGCTCAGCGGGGAAATCGGCACACGATAGCCTGGAACGGCACTATCGAATCCTCCTCAGCCTGGAGAAACGCATATGACGCAGCGCCCCCGCCTGTCGGTGATCGGCACCGGCTACCTCGGCGCCACCCATGCGGTGTGCATGGTCGAGCTCGGCTACGACGTCATCGGACTCGATGTCGATGAGGCCAAGATCGAATCGCTCCGGGCCGGAAAGATCCCGTTCTTCGAGCCAGGACTCCCGGAACTGCTGGGCAAACACATCGACTCGGGCAGGCTGCGGTTCACCACCGACTACGCCGAGGTCGCCGAGTTCGCCGACGTCCACTTCGTGTGCGTGGGAACGCCGCAGAAGAAGGGGCAGTACGCCGCCGACCTCACCTATGTGGACGCGGCGTTCCGATCACTGGCTGCGCACCTCACCCGCCGGGCGCTGGTCGTCGGCAAGTCGACCGTGCCGGCCGGCACCGCGGCGCGGCTGGCGAAGCTGCTCGCCGACGAGGCTCCCAACAAAGAGGTGGAGCTCGCCTGGAACCCGGAGTTCCTGCGCGAGGGCTTCGCGGTCGAGGACACCCTGCGGCCCGACCGGCTGGTCTTCGGGGTGCGGAGCGAGTGGGCCGAGCACACCATCCGGACCGCCTTCGAGCCCGTCATCGCCACCGGCACCCCGGTCATCGTCACCGACTACGCCACCGCTGAACTGGTGAAGGTTGCCGCGAACTCCTTCCTGGCCACCAAGATCAGCTTCATCAACGCGATGGCGGAGGTCTGCGAGGCGACCGGCGCCGACGTCACCCAGCTCGCCGACGCGATCGGCCACGACGCCCGCATCGGACGGCGCTTTCTCAACGCCGGTCTCGGCTTCGGTGGCGGCTGCCTGCCCAAGGACATCCGGGCGTTCATCGCGCGGGCCGGCGAGCTCGGCGTGGACCAGGCGGTGTCGTTCCTGCGCGACGTGGACGAGATCAACCTGCGCCGCCGGGCCCGCACCGTCGAACTCGGCCTCGACCTGCTCGACGGCAGCTACCGGGGCACCAAGGTGGCCGTGCTGGGTGCCGCCTTCAAGCCCGACTCCGACGACGTCCGTGACTCCCCCGCCCTGGACGTGGCCGCGGCGGTCGGCCGGCGCGGCGCCACCGTCCAGGTCTATGACCCCGAGGCCAACGCCAGCGCCGCGCGAGTGCACCCCGAGCTGACGTATGCGGCCTCCCTCGACGACGCGCTGCGGGGCGTCGACCTGGTCATGCTGCTCACCGAGTGGCAGGTATTCCGGGCCATGGACCCCGTGACGGTGGGCTCGCTCGTCGCCCAGCGCAACCTGGTGGACGGCCGTAATGTGCTCGTCCCCTCGCAGTGGCGCGACGCCGGCTGGCACTACCGGGCACTGGGCCGCCCGTAACCGCCGCTTCGATTTCTGCTCGCTTGGCAAGTTCTCGGTGCTCAGCGCGTGTGAGGTGGGTATGGTTCGCTGTCCGCACGACAGACGGACCGTACCCATGTCCAGGAGCCCGAGTTGCCCGAATCAACCACTCACCACCCGCCGAGCGTGTCGGAAATCGTCAACCGCAGGCGCCGCCCCGCCTTCCGTATCATCAACGTGGTGATCGCATTCTTCGTGATCCTGGCGCTCATCGTCGGCCTCTGCGAGCTCTTCGGCGGCTGGGCGAAGACTGACGGCGGTCACGTCGCGGTGATCCGCAACGGTGGCCCGCTGTCGAACACCAAGATCAAGACGGTGTTCGACCCGTCCAGCGGCATGCGGTTCGTCGGCTTCTACGCCAGCCAGCACGACTACCCGTCATCGCAGCGGTTCTACGCGATCGACGCGACGGGCGACTCCAAGCGCACCGGCGTCGAGGTGGTGCAGGTGCCGACCGCCGACGGCATCGAGGTCGGTACCCAGGGAACCGTGTACTTCAACCTGAACCTCGACCACGACACCCTCAAGTCGTTCGACAATGCCTACGGCACCCGCAAGTTCCAGGGCAACGACGCGACGTACCGCTACGCCTGGGAGGGCGACGAGGGTTTCAACAGCTTCCTGGACGCGATCGTGTCGCGCGTCGTGAACAACGACCTGCGGATCAGCATCGGCAACTACCGGTGTTCGGACCTGCTGCCCAGCTGTGCCCTGGTGCAGAACACCAGCACTCCGGTCGACACCAGCAAGCTGGCGGGCAAGGGCAACGTCAACCTCGCGAAGGTGGAGCAGACCATCGCCTCGAGCCTGGAGACCGACTTCACCAGCTCGCTCGGCGGGCACTACCTGACCAACGTCCGGTTCAACCTGTCCAAGATCACGCTGCCGCAGAATGTGCAGGACGCCATCGACCAGGCCCAGGCGCAGTACGCCAACGTGTCGCAGAGCCAGGCGAAGGTGAAGCAGGCGCAGCTGGACGCCCAGGCGAACGAGGAGAAGCAGAAGGGCTACAACGCCTGCCCGGCGTGCTCGCAGATCGACATTCTCAAGGCGCTCCCGCAGGGCGTCACCGTCTTCGCGCCGGGCTCGGGAACCGGTCTGCCGCTGACCCAGCCGGCGAAGTAAATGCTGGCCGCCGACCTGGTCGTGTTGTTCCTGGTCGTGCTCGCCGCGGCCTGCGTGGCGGTGCTGCTGCCCTCGGCGCTGTCGGGCCGCAAGGCGGCGCGCCCGTTGCCGCCGGCCGGCCCGGCGGTCTGGAAGGCGGCCCACCACACCGTCGGCGAGGACACGGTCGTGTCGGTGGAGCTGCGCCAAGCGCTGGCTGACGGCTCGTACACGGTGCTCGAGCAGCGCCCGGTCGGCACGGTGGCCAACCTGTCGCCGGACTACGACGCGACCCTGGGCGACCTGCTGGACCGGGCCCGCGAACGGGCCTACCTCATCACCCTGCGCGAGAACGAGGACTGAGCCGACGGTGACGCCTGCGTCAGCTGGTCACGCCCGCGTCAGCTGGTGATGTCCTTACGGGCGAACCTGGTCCAAGCCGCGGTGAAGAAGATCGCACTGTAGATCGCCGCGAGCGCCGTTCCGCGGATCATGTCCTGCCAGCTGATGCTGGGTGTCAGGGCGTCCAGCCAGGAGTACTGGAAGTGCGTCGGCAGCACCATCCGGTACGGGTCCAGCGCGGTGATGGAGTCCAGGATATTCGACACCACGACCAGGAACGTGGCACCTCCGACCGCGGCCAGCGGCGCGTCGGTGAGCACGCTGAGCAGGAACGCCAGGCCTGCCACCACGAGTGCCTGCAACGAGGCGTAGACCACCACGATGACCATTCGCTGGGCCGTGTCGGAGTAGGAGAAGCTGCCACCGAACGGCGACTTGGCGGGACCCCAGCCGAAGAACACGCCGCCGAGGACGTAGGCCCAGGCAGGCAGCAGCAGGTTCACCCCGAAGCAGAACGCCAACGCGACGAGCAACTTCTGCCTCAGCAAACGGGCGCGTGGGATGGGCATGGCGAGCAGGTAGCGCAGGGACGACCAGCTCGCCTCGCTGGCGATGGTGTCACCGCAGAACATCGCGACGAGCACCACCAGCAGGAACCCGACGGCCGCGAACTCGGTGAACAGCGCGAAGTTGCCCGCGCCTTCGGTGGCCAACCCAACCAGCGCCGCGCCGCCCCGGTCGTTGCCGCCGGAGCCGCCGACCTTGAACGCCAGCGCCATGATCAGCGGCAGCAACAACAGCAGCAGTGCCACCAGTTGCGTCCGGCGGCGTTTCAGCTGGCGGACGAACTCGACCCGCAGCGGCATGGTGTCGCCGGAGTCGAACCGCGGCCGGGCGTCGTCCGGCCCGAGCATGGGCAGGTTGGCCAGTCGGTCGTGCATCCCGCGGCGGGTGGCGGCGATCCGCTCGGAGTCGTCCGCCCGGGTGATGGGCAACTGCTTGTCAGGAATCATTACGCTCGCCGATCAGGTCGAGGAAGACGTCTTCCAGAGCGCGCCAGGCAGGCACCGCCCTGGCTGAGATACCGGCCGCGGCCAGTACCGCGCCGGCCCGGGCGGGGTTCTCGACCGCCAGCTGGGTGGAACCGGCACCGGCGACCTCGGCGACCGAACCCGCCGCCACCAGCCGTCCCCGGTGCATCACCACGACGTGGGTGCAGGTCTGCTCCACCTCGGCCAGCAGGTGCGAGGACACGATGACCGTGCGCCCGGTGGCGGCATACCGGCCGAGCACCACCCGCATCTCGGCGATCTGCGGCGGGTCCAGTCCATTGGTCGGCTCGTCCAGCACCAGCACCTCCGGCAGGCCGAGCATGGCCTGCGCGATCGCCAGCCGCTGCTCCATGCCGTGGCTGTACGTCTTCACCCTGCGGTTCAGGGAGTTCCCGAGGCCGGCAATCTCCAGCACCGTGTCGAACTGCGCGGCCTCGACCGGACGGCCCGATGCTGCCCAGTACAGCCGCAGATTCTCCCGGCCCGTGAGGTGCGGCAGGAACCCGGGACCCTCGACGAACGCTCCCAGCCTGGCCAGCACCGGAGCGCCCGGAACGATCTCTTCGCCGAACACCCGGATCGAGCCCGACGTCGGCATGATGAGCCCCATCAGCACCCGCAGCGTGGTCGTCTTGCCCGCCCCGTTCGGGCCGAGCAGTCCCAGGACCTGGCCACGCTCCACCCGGAAGCTGACGCCGTCGACCGCGCGGTAGCCGTCCGAATACACCTTCGCCAGATCGGTCACCACGATCGGAACGTCGGTCAGCGTGCGATCGGCCTTCGTGGCCCGGCGGCCACGCGAGCGCCAGAGCCCATAGCCGAGGCAGAGCAGCACCACGACGAGCGCCGTGATCACCCAGCCCCACGCTCCCCCGCTCCGGATCACCTTGACCGGCACCGAGGACACCGACAGGGGCTGAGCACCCCCGGCGAGCGCGACCCGGTAAGTGTCGGCGGCGGTGGGCAACTGGTAGCTGAAGTCTGTGGTGGACACCTCGACCGCCAGCCGATGACCGGACGGTATCTGCGCCACGATCCAGGGCAACTGCACGGTGACGGCGTGGGTCTGGCCCGGGCGGCCGGTCACCAGCACCGGTGACACCAGGCCCTGCGGCAGCGTGTCGGCGCCGTCCGGGCCGACATCGTGCAGGCCCACGAACAGCGTGACCCGGCCGGTGCTGCCTGCCGTCACCGTCAGCGACACCTTGGACGGGCCGGTGATCAGCTTCGGCGCGGTCAGCCGGTCGGTGCTGAATATCGCGGTCTGACCGGGCAACCGGGACAGTGCCGCCGTGCCGCCGACGCCGGCCGCGCTCGCCGCGCCGAGCAGATCACCCAGTGCCGGAATGCTCGTCACCGCAGCCGGAGCGCCACCGGCCGGAGCGCTGATCCGCTGCGCAGGGCCTCGCAGCGGAAAGTCCGTGGTCGCGAAGCGGGCGCTACCGGCGCCCGGGTACCCACCCCCAGCCCGCAGAGTGGTGTCCACGGTACGACCGCTGGTGGACGAGATCCCGGCGCCCGGCTGCGACAGCGTGAAGTCCGCCCCGGCACCGGCCTTTCCGCGCAACCGCTGATCGAAGAATGCCCTTTGCCAGCCGGCAACATCGTCGTCAGCGCTCGGGGCGTCGTGGCCACCGGAGCGCCAGCGGACCTGCACCGGCGCGCCGGCCGCCGCGAGCTGGCGGGCATTCGCGTCGGCCTCGCTCAGCGGAAACAGCGAGTCGTGCTCGCCCTGGGTAAGCAGCGTGGGCGCGCGCAGGTGATCCAGCACCGAGGCCGGGCTCGAGTCCGCGAGCAGCCGGGCGAACGCGGCATCCAGGCCCTGGCCCGAAGCCGCCTGCTGGTAGAGCGAGCACAGCTGGGCGGCGAATCTGCCGCAGGCCGGGCTGCCACTGTCGGGGCCGGGGGGATCAGCCGCGCCCTGCGCCGAGGGGGCGGCCGGACCACCGGCGGTGAAGCCTGCGGAGAAGAGGTAACCGGCCCAGAGGCGCTTGAACACCCCGCCGAGCTGGACCGCTCCTGCCGCGTCGGCGGCCACCCCGTCCTGACCGGCTCCGTTCGCAGTTGCCTTGCTGGGGACGACCGAATTGGGAAAGAGCGCGCTGGATAGGCTGTGCCAGGTGATGTCGGCGGCGACCGCGCCGATCCGATGGTCGGTCGCGGCCAGCATCAGCGCCAGCGCCCCGCCATAGGACGAGCCGGCCACGCCGAGCACCGGACGGCCGCCGGACTTCGCCACCTCGGGACGGGCCTGCAGGAAGTCGAGCAGCCGGGAGCCGTCGGCCACCTCGTACCGCCGGGAGTCCAGATGGATGAGGCCGCCGGAAGCGCCGAAGCCCCTGGCGGTGTAGGCCAGCACGACGTACCCGGCCTGGGCCAGCGCGCGAGCCTGCGTGTCCAGATCGCCCTTCGATCCACCGAAGCCGTGCGCGAGCAGGACGGCGGGGGCGGGCGTGGACGCGGGCAGGTATAGAGAGGTGTCCAGCCGCACCGGGGCGCCACCCGGTTCCGGTGTGCCGGTAACGAAGTGTGCCGTGACGTCCACCCTGGGGCTGCGGCTGCGGACGGCCAGGCTGACGCCGGCGGCGATCAGGAGCACCGCCACCACCAGCATGCTCACCCAGCGGCGCCGGCTGGCCAGCACTCGGGACCGGCCGGCTCGCACCCACACCGAATGCAGACGGCCGGCCTTGCGCGGGGTGCTCACCAGCCGAGCGTACGGATCTTCTCTGACAGTTCCCGGTCCTTGCTGAGCGCCGTCTCAGCGAGGTCTGCCTGGAATGCCTCGACGCGCCGCAGCAGCTCGACGTCGTGCGCGGCGAGCATCCGCACGGCCAGCAGCCCGGCATTGCGGGCGCCGCCGATGGACACGGTGGCCACCGGCACGCCGGCGGGCATCTGGACGATGGACAGCAGCGAGTCCATGCCGTCCAGGTACTTCAGCGGCACCGGGACGCCGATCACCGGCAGCGGCGTGAGCGCGGCGACCATGCCGGGAAGATGCGCGGCACCGCCGGCCCCGGCGATGATCACCTTCAGGCCCCGGCCGGCGGCGGCACGCGCGTAGGACATCATTCCCTCGGGGGTCCGGTGCGCCGAGACGACCCGGACCTCGCAGCGCACCCCGAACTCGGCGAGCGCCTCGGCGGCGGCTCCCATCACCCCGAAGTCGGAGTCACTGCCCATAATCACGCCGACCTTGGGAGGCGTGTCATCGGGCGGAGTCACGCCGACCTCGGGAGGCGTGTCACCAGGTCGGGCGTTCTCGGGCTGGTCACTCATGCGCGTCCACCTCCGCCCGGTCGCCCAGCGACAGGTAGTCGGCCGCGGCCCGGGCCCGCGCCCGCACCGCCGACACGTCCTCGCCCAACGCCGTCACGTGACCCACCTTGCGCCCGAGCCGGAATTGCTTGCCGTACAGGTGGATCTTGACATCGGGCCACTTGGCCATCAGGTGGTGTACCCGCTCGTCCAGGGGCGGCGCCGTGTCGTCCGGGCCGCCGAGCACATTGGCCATGACCACCACCGGCGCCGTTTGAGTCGTCACACCAAGGGGATAGTCCAGCACGGCCCGCAGGTGCTGCTCGAACTGTGAGGTGCGTGAGCCCTCGATCGTCCAGTGCCCGGAGTTGTGCGGGCGCATCGCCAGCTCGTTGACCAGCAGCGCCCCGGACCGTTCCACGAACAGTTCGACGGCCAGCACCCCGACCACGCCCAACTCCCGGGCGATCCGCAGCGCGAGCTCTTGGGCGCCGTCAGCCTGCTCAGCCGTCAGCCGGGGGGCGGGAGCGATCACCTCGGTGCAGATGCCCTGTTCTTGCACGGTCTCGACCACCGGCCAGGCCGCGCCCTGCCCGAACGGCGAGCGGGCGACGACCGCCGCGATCTCGAAGTCGATGTCGGCCTTCGCTTCCGCCAGCAGCGGGGTGTCCGACGCCAGTAGCGGTTGTGCATCGGCGAGCGAGTCGACCACCCACACGCCCTTGCCGTCGTACCCCCCGGTGATGGCCTTCAGAACGAGCGGCCAGCCGGTCCGCTCGCCGAACTCAGCCAGCGCCGCGGTCGGGTCCGCTTCCGCCGACAGATCTCGCCACGCGGGCCCGGGCAGCCCGAGGCTCCCGAGCCGGGAGCGCATCGCGGCCTTGTCCTGCGCGTACAGCAGCGCGTCCGCGCTCGGCAGGATGGTCACACCGTCACCGGCCAGCGCCCGGATGTGCTCGCCCGGCACGTGCTCGTGGTCGAACGTGACGACGTCGCAGCCGGCCGCGAACCGGCGCAGGTCCGCCAGTGAGCGGTAGTCGCCGAGCTGCACGTCCGAGGCCACCATCGCGGCGCCGTCGTCGGGGGAATCCGCCAGCAGCCGGAGGGATTGGCCGAGGGGAATCGCGGCCTGGTGGGTCATGCGGGCCAGTTGCCCGGCGCCCACCATGCCCACGACCGGCAGTCCAGTTCGGGTGTCCACCACACAAACCTAGCGGGACGCGCCCGCATCACCCCAACCGTGTCCGCGGCGGCTGGCGTGTCAGCCGGCGCAGGGGGCGTCAACCCCGCGTAAGTACGGTGTCGAGCATGACCGACTACCGCCCCCACCTTTCCGTTTCCGCGGGCCGCGGCTTCCCCGAGGCCGTCGTGCTCGTGCTGCACGGCGGCCGGGAGGTGAGCATCGATCCGGTGCGCGGCCGCCAGCTCGCGGTGCTGCGGATGGTCCCGTTCGCCCACCGGATCCGGCAGTTGGGTCAGGGCCGGGTCGCGGTGGCACGGCTGCGCTATGGCGCCAGGGGCTGGAACGCGCGCGGCGGTGTGCCGGCTCCGGTGCGGGACGCGGAATGGGCGTTGTCGCAGTTGACCGACCGGTTCGGGCCGCGTCCCATCGGCTTGGTCGGGCACTCGATGGGCGGTCGCACCGCCCTGCGGGTGGGCGGCCATACCGGGGTGCGCGGGGTGGTGGGCCTGGCGCCGTGGCTGCCCGCGGGCGAGCCGGTCGACCAGCTGGCCGGCCGCCGGGTGCTGCTGGCGCACGGCACCGCCGACCGGATGACGAGCCCGCGCGGCACGGCCGCCTTCGCAAGCCGGCTGGAAGCCGCTCACGTTCCGGTCAGTTTGGTCGACATAACGGGGGAAGGGCATCCGATGCTGCGTCGGCCCGCGCTCTGGCACGACCTGGCTGCCCAGTTCGTCCTCGCCACCGTGCTGCCGGACTACGTGCCATCCGGATGGACCGACGCTCCGAATTTCATCCACGAGGTCCTGCGGGCTCCCACCCGCTTGACCTACCGATAGGGACTTCCCCTGCACGGAAGGCTAAAAATGAGCCGACGCCGTATCGCAGTGGTCGGCGGCGGCGTCGCCGGACTGACCGCTGGCTACATCCTTTCCCAGCATGCGGATGTGACGCTGTACGAGGCTGATTCTCGCCTCGGCGGCCACGCCCACACCCACGAGCTTCTGGACGACGACGGGCAGTCCGTCAGCGTCGACACCGGGTTCATCGTGCACAACGAGCGGACGTACCCCAACCTGCTGCGGCTGTTCACCGAACTCGGCGTCGCGACGCAGGAATCCGAGATGAGCATGTCCGTCAGTTGCGGCGGCTGCGGGCTGGAGTACGCCGGCGCCCGGGGCTTGGGCGGCCTGTTCCCGTCCGCCCGGAACGTCGCCAATCCGCGTTACCTGTACCTGCTGACCGAGGTGTTGAGGTTCCACCGGCAGGCGCGAGCACTGCTCGCAGAAACTCCTCCCGGCCTGCAGCAGACCGGTCTGCAGGAGAGCATGGACGACTTCCTCGCGCGGGGCAGGTTCAGCAGCTACTTCAGGCTGCACTTCGTGACCCCGCTGATCTCGGCGGTATGGTCCTGCTCCCCCGAGCTTGCCGGTCGCTACCCGGCCCGGTACCTGTTCGAGTTCCTGTCCAACCACGGGATGCTGTCGGTCACCGGTACGCCGCAGTGGCGCACCGTGGTCGGCGGGTCGGCGAGCTATGTCGAGCGAGCGGCCAAACAGCTCTCGGCCGTGCAGACGACCACGCCGGTGCGGGCGGTGACCAGAACCGGCTCGGGCGTCGAGGTCCGCGACGATGCCGATCAGGTCGCCGGCTTCGACTCAATCGTGATCGCGACCCATCCGCACCAGGCCTTGACGCTGCTCACCGATCCGACCGCCGCGGAGCGCGACACGCTGGCCGCGATCGAGTACTCGCTCAATCCGACCTCATTGCACAGCGACACCTCGGTGCTGCCGCGGGCCGAGCGCACCCACTCGTCCTGGAACTACTTCCTGCCCTCGTGCGAGGCGTCCGCGTCCAAGGTCCATGTCACCTACGACATGAACCGGCTGCAACGGCTCAACTCGCGCACCCGTTACCTGGTCACGCTCAACGACGAGGGTGCCGTGGCGCCGGAGAAGGTGCTGGACCGGATGCTGTACGAGCACCCCATCTTCACGCCCGAATCGGTCGCCGCCCAGGCAGGATTGCCGGCGCTCAACGACGGCACCGTCGCCTTCGCCGGCGCCTACCACGGCTGGGGCTTTCACGAGGACGGCTGCCGCTCCGGAGTCGAGGCGGCACTGAGCCTCGGGTCGCGTTGGTGACGGAGTCACCGGTCCGACCCGTGACGGAGTCACCGGTCCAACCCGTGACGCCGGCTGACGAGGCGACACCGATTACTCCGGCCCGCTATGACGCTCGGATCAGCCACCGCCGAAGGGACCCGCTGGAGCACGGCTTCGAGCAGCGCAGCAGCACCTGGCTCGTCGACCTCGACCAGATGCCCGAACTGCCCCGGGGACTGCGGTGGCTGTGCCGGTTCTCCGCCGCCGACCACCTCGGCGAACCCGAGTACAGCCTGCGCGCCAACGTGAACTCGTTCCTGGCCGGGCACGGGGTCGTCCGACCGGCGAAGGTTCTGATGCTGGCCAACCCCCGGGTGCTCGGCTACGTCTTCAACCCGCTGTCGGTCTTCTATTGCTACGACCGGGACGGCCAGCTTGCGCACACCGTGGCCGAGGTTCGCAACACCTACGGCGGCCGACACAGTTACCTGCTGTCGACCGATGACCGGGGCAACGCCCGGACCGAGAAGCTGTTCTACGTCTCACCGTTCTATCCGGTCGACGGCGACTACACGATGCGGTTGCCGCAACCCGGAGCTGAGCTGACAGTCACGGTCACCCTGCACCGCACGGGTGACCGGCCGTTCTCGGCGGTGCTCACCGGCCGCCGATCAGGCGCCGCGCCCGCGAGCCTGTGGTCGGCGCTGCGCACCCCACTGGCCACCCGGGCGGTCATGATCGGCATCAAGCGGCACGGCATCACCTTGTACGCCAAGGGGTTACGGCCGCTTCCCCGGCCCGGTGGCGAGCGACCATGCGCGACCGACGACGCAGCACCCGCGAGCTTCTCGGCACCCGACCTCAGGAAGGCGATATGACGACGACAACGCTGGCACCCGGAAAAGACATCGACGCCCTTCGGTGGCCGGACGTGGTGGCGGTTCCGAACAGCCCGCTGCGCGCCGCGGTCGCCGAGCGCCTGCTGAAGCGGGCCGTCCGGTCGCTGCCCATTCGGGTGACCACGGCCGACGGCCAGCGCTTCGGAGCGGGCGGCCGGAGCGATCCGGACCTGCACCTGATCCGGCCGTCGGACTTCTACCAGCGCCTGGCCGCGAGCGGCCTGATCGGCTTCGGCGAGGCGTACCTGGCCGGTGACTGGGAATCCGACGATGTCGCCGGCGTGCTCACCGTGCTGGCGAGCAGCCTGGCGACGCTGGTTCCCCCGCTGCTGCAACGCCTTCGCTCCGCGGTGGTGCATCCGAGGCCCTCGACCGAGGACAACACGGTGGACGGCTCGCGGGACAACATCCACCGGCACTACGACCTGTCCAACGACCTGTTCCAGCTGTTCCTCGATCGATCCATGACGTACTCCTCGGCGCTGTTCGAGGCCGATCCCGACCACAGCGCCGAGGATCTGAGCACCGCTCAGCACCGCAAGATCGACCGGTTGCTCGACATCGCGGGCGTCACCGAGGGCAGCGCCGTCCTCGAGATCGGCACCGGCTGGGGCGAGCTGGCCATCCGGGCCGCGAGCCGGGGCGCGCGGGTCACCACCGTCACGATCTCCACCGAGCAGGCGGAGCTGGCCACCAAGCGGATCGCCGAGGCGGGCTGCACCGGCCAGGTGGAGGTTCGGTTGCAGGACTACCGCGAGGTCACCGGCAGCTTCGACGCGATCGTCAGCATCGAGATGATCGAGGCGGTCGGGGCCAACCATTGGGACGAGTACTTCCGCGCGATCGAGCGGCTGCTCAAGCCGGGTGGCCGGGCCGGCTTGCAGGCCATCACCATGCCGCACGACCGGATGATCGCGAGCATGAACACCTATACCTGGATTGTGAAGTACATCTTTCCCGGCGGTCAGCTGCCGTCGATCACGTCCGTCCGGCAGAACTCGAACGACGCCGGCCTGAAGGTCACCTCGGAGTTCACCTTCGGCCTGCACTACGCCGAGACCTTGCGGCGCTGGCGGGCCTGGTTCGAGGACAACGCCGAGCAGGTGCAGGCGTTGTCCGAGGACTTCGATGTCGCCTTCCGCCGGATGTGGTCGCTGTACCTGGCCTACTCCGAAGCGGGATTCCGCTCCCATTACCTCGATGTCGTCCAATTCGGCCTGACGAAAGGCACTGTCTGATGAGCGTCGCCGCGAAGCTGTCCGCGCTGATGACCCCGCTGGTGGGCACCGAGCTGCCGGTCCGGATCCACGCCTGGGACGGCAGCGAGGCCGGTCCGGCCAACGCCCCGGTGCTGCGTATAACCTCGCGCCGGGCGCTGCGCAGGTTGCTGTGGCAACCCGACGAGCTGGGCATCGCGCAGGCCTACATCACCGGCGAGATCGACGTCCCCGGCGGCTCGCGGGAGCTGGCCGACGGTCTGCGCACGGTGTGGGAGAAGTCGCGCACGACCGGATCGGGGCCGATCACGCTGACTGCCAGGCAGAAGCTGTCCGCGGCGACGCTGGCGTTGCGCCTCGGCGCGCTCGGACCTCGCCCCACCGTCCCCGCCTCGCAGGCGAAGCTGACCGGAACGCTGCACACCCGGGCGCGGGACCGGGCGGCGATCGCACACCACTACGACCTGTCGAACGAGTTCTACTCGCTGATCCTCGACGAGTCGATGGCGTACTCGTCGGCGTACTACGAGACCGACGACCTGACGCTTGCCCAGGCGCAGCGGGCCAAGCTCGATCTGATCTGCCGCAAGCTGGGCCTGCGTCCAGGGATGCGGCTGCTCGACGTCGGCTGCGGCTGGGGCTCGCTGAGCCTGCACGCCGCGGAGCATTACGGCGTACGGGTCCTGGGCGTCACCATCTCCGGCCAGCAGCACGAGTTCATCGGCAAGCGAATCGCCGAGCGCGGGCTTAGCGACCGGGTCGAGGTGCGGGTTCAGGACTACCGCGAGGTGGCGGAGCAGCCGTTCGACGCGGTCAGCTCGATCGAGATGGGTGAGCACGTCGGCGAGCACAACTATCCCGTGTACGCCGGTGCCCTGTTCAGCCACGTCAAACCGACCGGGCGACTTCTGCTCCAGCAGATGTCGCGCCGCTCGGACGCCGCGCCCGGTGGCGGACCGTTCATCGAGAGCTACATCGCGCCCGACATGCACATGCGGCCGCTGAGCGAGACCCTCGGCTTTCTGGAGCGGGCCGGGTTCGAGATCCGGAACGTGCAGGCGTTGCGCGAGCACTACGTCCGGACGGTCGACGCCTGGCTGGAGACGTTCGAGAGCCACTACTCCGAAGCCGTCGCGATGGTCGGCGACGAGATGGCCAGGGTGTGGCGGCTGTACCTGGTCGGTGGCGGGCTGAGCTTCGAGGAGGGCCGGATGGGCGTCGACCAGATCCTGGCGGTGCGGCCGTCCCCGTCCGGCACGTCGCACCTGCCGCCGACCCCCGACTGGATCACCGCCGGATGAGTCCGAGATTCTCGGGCGACGCCTTCGCCGCGACCCTCGTGGTGGCAGCGCTCGCGATCCTGGTGGTGCTGGCCGCCACCTATGCGGCCAGCCGGCTGGCAAAGAAGCACAGCGTGATCGACACCGCGTGGGGGCTGTTGTTCTGCGCCGCGGCGGTAGTGGCCTTCGTCCGCTCGGCCGGCCATGGTGACACCGGCAGGCGGTGGCTGTTGCTGGCAATGACACTGCTCTGGGGCTTGCGGCTGGCCGTGCACATCGGGCGCCGGAGCATCGGCAAGGGCGAGGACCCGCGGTATGAGGCGATGCTGCGCGACCGCGGACAACTGGAGACGATCGCGCTGGTGTACGGGCTGCAGGGCATCCTCGCGTTCCTGATATCGATGCCGATTCTGGTCGGATCCTTCGAGCGGGACGGCTTGACCCCGCTGGCCGTGGTCGGGGTGCTGCTGTGGGCAGTCGGGGTGCTGTTCGAGGGCATCGGCGACTGGCAGCTGGAGCGGTACAAGAAGGACAAGGCCAGCGGCCGCAAGGTGCCCAAGGTGATGGACCGGGGCCTGTGGCACTACACCCGGCACCCCAACTACTTCGGTGACGCCTGCGTCTGGTTAGGGATCTCCTGTGTCTGCGCCGAGCGGTGGCCCGGCGTGCTGACCCTCTTCTCGCCGATGATCATGGTGTACCTGCTTGCCTTCGGCTCCGGAAAGCGGGTGCTGGAGCGCTCGATGGCCGGTCGCGAGGGTTATCGGGACTACATGGCCCGGACGTCGGGCTTCGTGCCGTTGCCGCCCAAGCGCTCCGTTCCCTCGTAACTGGGTGGCCAGATGCGCAGCGGGCACATGGCACAATCGAAGGCGATGTCTCACTCATTTGTCGACCGGGTCCGCGGCTCTTGGCGCCTGCTCGTCAAGGAGCTCGCCGCCTTCGGTTTCGTGGGAGCGATCGGTTTCATCATCGATCTGTCGCTGTTCAACTTCTTCTTCAATGACGGCCAGATCTTCGCCAAGACGATCTCGACCACCGTCGCCACCGTCGTGACGTACGTGGGCAACCGCTACCTGTCGTTCTCGCACCGCGCCCGCAGCAATCTCGGGCGCGAGGCCGGTTTCTTCTTCCTGATCAACCTCATCGCCCTGGTCGGCGCCCTGGCCGTCATCGCGGTCTTCTCATACCCGCTGCACTTCAAGCACCACATCGTGGTGATGAACGTGGTCAACCTGGCCACCATCGGGCTCGGCACGGTCTTCCGGTTCTGGGCGTACAAGCGGTTCGTCTTCCTGCACCCGGACCGGGTTGCCGCCGGGCTGCCCGACGACGACCCCAACGAGCAGCAGGTCCCTCAGACCGTGTAGCCCCGGGCCACTTCAGAAACAGCCCGCGTTACTTCTTCGACGTCAGCGAGCGCAGGAAGAACGTCAGGTTCGCCGGACGCTCGGCAAGGCGTCGCATGAAGTAGCCGTACCACTCGTCGCCGTACGGGACGTAGACCCGCATCCGGTGACCGGCGGCGGCGATGGCCCGCTGCTCGTCCGGGCGGATTCCGAACAGCATCTGGAATTCGAAGCTGTCCGGCGTACGGGAGTTCCGCACCGCCAGCGACCGGGCCGCGGCGATCATCGCCGGGTCGTGGCTGGCGACCATCGGATAGCCGTCGCCCGCGAGCAGCACGCCCAGGCAGCGCCGGTACGAGTCCTCGACCGCCTCGCCCTGGAACGCCACCGACTCGGGCTCGGCGTATGCGCCCTTGCACAGCCGGATCCGGGAGCCGGCCGTCGCGAACTCCCGGCAGTCAGCCTCCGTCCGCTTCAAGTAGGCCTGCAGCACGGCGCCGACCCAGGGAAAGTCCGCCCGCAACTCGCGCACGATGCCGAGGGTGGAGTCCGTGGTGGTGTGGTCCTCCATATCGACGGTCACCGTGGTTCCCGCCGCGGCCGCGGCCTCGCAGATCCGCCGGGCACCGTCGAGCGCGATCTTCTCGCCATTCCCGGGCAGGGACTGGCCGATCGCCGACAGCTTCACCGACACCTCGGCCCGTTCCGCGCTGCCCGCCTTGGCGAGCTCGGCCAGTACGGACTCGTACGCCCGCACCGTGGAACCGGCCTGTTCGAGCGAGGTGGTGGCCTCGCCGAGGAAGTCCAGCGTGACGTACAGGCCGTTGCCGATCAGCTCGTCGGTGACCCGCAGGGCGTCGGGCTCGGTGGCGCCGGCCACGAACCGGTCCACCACCGGACGGGTCAGCCGCGACTTCTCCGCGACGGTGCGCAGTTTCGGCGAGCGGGCGGCGGCGAGCAGCGGCTCACGAAGCAATGCCATTCGCGGCTACTTCCCAACCTGCTCGTCAGCGGCCTGGTGCGGATAGGGCACCGAGGACGGGCTGACGAACGTCTCCTTGATGGCCCGCGGTGATACCCAGCGTTGCAGGTTCAGCACCGACCCGGCCTTGTCGTTGGTTCCGGACGCGCGCGAGCCGCCGAACGGCTGCTGGCCGACCACCGCGCCGGTCGGCTTGTCGTTGACGTAGAAGTTGCCGGCGGCGAAGCGCAACCGCTGCTGAGCCTGGGCGATCGCGCCCCGGTCCTTGGCGATCACCGAGCCGGTCAGCGCGTACGGCGCGGCGCTGTCGACGACATCGAGGATCTGCTCGAAGGCGGCGTCGGCATCGGTGGAGTCGTCGTAGACGTACACCGCCAGGATCGGGCCGAAGTACTCCGTCGAGAAGATCTCGTGACCGGGGTCGACGGACACCAGGACGGTCGGACGGATGAAGAATCCCTCGCTGTCATCGGCTGTTCCGCCCGCGAGGATGTCGAGCCGCGGGTCGTTCTTGGCCTTGTCGAGCACCGCCGCGAGCCGGTCGAAGGCGCTGCGGTCGATCACGGCGCCGAGGAAGTTTCCGAAGTCGGTGACGTCGCCCATCGTCAGCGCCTCGGTCTGCTCGGCGAGGCCGTCCTTGAGCTTTTCCCATACCGAGGAAGGCACATAGGCACGCGACGCGGCGGAGCACTTCTGGCCCTGGTACTCGAACGCGCCCCGGACCAGGGCGGTGCGCAGCGCATCGACATCGGCGCTCGGATGCGCCACCACGAAGTCCTTGCCGCCGGTCTCGCCCACGAGCCGGGGGTACGTGCGGTAGCCGGCGATGTTCTCCCCGACCGTCCGCCAGAGGTGCTGGAACGTCGCCGTCGAACCGGTGAAGTGGATGCCCGCGAGATCGGGGTGCGGCAGCAGCACCTCGGAGGCGGCCAGGCCGTCGCCGGTGAGCAGGTTGATCACACCGGCCGGCAGACCGGCCTCTTCGAGCAGTTGCATGGTGAGCTGGGCCGCGACCAGCTGGGTTTCGGACGGCTTCCAGATCACCACGTTGCCCATCAGCGCGGGAGCGGTCGGCAGGTTGCCGGCGATCGCGGTGAAGTTGAACGGGGTGATGGCGTAGACGAAGCCTTCCAGCGGCCGGTGGTCCAGCCGGTTCCACACGCCCGCCGAGGACATCGGCTGCTCGCGCTGCAGCTGCGCGCCGAACGAGACGTTGAAGCGCCAGAAGTCGATCAGCTCGCAGGCGGAGTCGATCTCGGCCTGGATGGCGGTCTTCGACTGGCCGAGCATGGTGGCGGCGTTCAACTTCGCGCGCCACGGGCCGGCCAGCAGGTCGGCGGCGCGCAGGAAGATCGCGGCCCGGTCGTCGTAGGACAGTGCCTGCCAGGCCGGCGCGGCGGCCAGCGCGGCCGTAACCGCGTCGCGGGCGTCCTGCTCGGTGGCGTTGCCGTACTCGCCGAGGACGTGCGAGTGCTTGTGCGGCTGCACCACGGTGCGACGCTCGCCCCCGCCCAGCCGGTGCTCTCCCCCGATGACGCAGGTCAGTTCGAGGCGCTGTTCGGCGAGCTCGGCCAGGGCGGCGGTCACGGCCGCGCGTTCGGGCGAGCCCGGGGTGTAATTCAGCACCGGTTCGTTGTGGGGAGCGGGGATCTGGGTAGCGGCGTCCATGCGATAACGGTAGGCGCGGAACACCACCTGTCGATGCTCCGGATCGATAAAGTTAGCGGCATGGAATCCTCTGATCCGAGCGTGCTGGCTCTTCTCACCGACCGGTTCGCCGATGCGCGCGCCGTGTCGCTGGTCGAGCCGACGGCGCCGCAATCCGGCCTCGAGCCCGGCGATGTGGTGCTGGGGCTCGGTGTCGAGCTGGACCAGGTGCCCGCGCTGCTCACCGCGGCCGCCGGGGCGGCCGCCGCCGGTGTGCTGCTTCGCCGTCCCGCTCGCGCCGCGACGGCCGCGGGCATAGAGCGGCAGGCCACCGAACTCGGCGTGGAACTGGGCTGGCTGCCGCCGGAAGTGGCTTGGAACGACCTGCACCGTCACCTCGTCCAGCGGCTGACTCCACCGGCCCTGGCACCCGACGACGAGCTCGGCGATCTCGCGCAGACCATCGCCACCCTGACCGGCGGACTGGTCACCATCGAGGACACCTCGGCCCGCGTGCTGGCGTACTCGCGATCGAGTGACGAGGTGGACGAGCTGCGGCGGCTGTCCATCCTGGGGCGTAGCGGGCCGCCGGAGTACCTGGCGCTGCTGCGGGAGTGGGGCATCTATGACCGGCTGGGCGCCTCCGAGGAGGTGGTCGAGATCGCCGAGCACCCCGAGTCCGGTGTCCGGCGGCGGCTCGCGGTCGGCATCTTCGCCGGAACCCGCCAGCTCGGAACCATCTGGGTTCAGCAGGGCGCCGACGACTTCGGGCCGCACGCCGCCCAGGCGCTGCTCGGCGCCGCGCGGATCACCGCCGTCCAACTGGCCAGCCAAAGAGCGCGTTCGGACGGCAGGCCCGGCGACACCGGACTGGCCGCGGTGCTCGGCGACGGCACCGCACCGAGCCGGCTCGGCCGGGTGGCGCGCAGGCCCTGTGTCGTCGCGGTCTTCGAGTTGGCCGGCACCGGTCCCGAGCACGGCCCTGCCGCCGACCGGTTACGCCGGGACGAGCTGACCGCCATCGTCACCGTCCACGCCGCGGCCTACCGGCGCAACGCGCTCGTGGAACAGCTCGACGGCCGGGTGTACGCGCTGCTGCCCGCCGTCGACAGTGTGAGTTCCGCCATTGCGATGCTGGGCCGGGCCGTCACCGCGGCCGGGTTGCACCTGGACGCAACCGCCCGCGGCGCCGTCGGCGGGCTGGCGGATTCGCTGGCTCAGGCGGCCCGGTCCCGACGAGAGGCGGACCTGGCGTTGGAGGCTGCCGACGACGCGGCCGTGGTGTCCTTCGAGGCGACCAGGCCCCGGTTGGTGGCCGCACTGCTCGAAAAGGCCCTCGCCGACAGGCCGGAACTGCGCGATCGCCGGTTCGACGACCTCGTCCGAACCGACCCGGACGGCGCCCGCACCGTGCTGGCGTACCTCGACACCGGCTCGGACGTGGCGCGGGTCGCGGCGGCTTTGCACGTCCATCCGACTACCGTCCGATACCGGCTTCGCAAGGTTGCCGACACCGTCGGACTCGACCTGGACGACGCCGACACTCGGCTGTCGGCCCACGTCCACCTACGTTGCGGCTTGCGCGCGGCCGCATCCGGGGCATGATTCTTACTATCTGACGGGGGTCATGATCGGATGACTGCGAGCTGACCGAGGATCTCAGCGAACATGAACGACGAGCCGACTCAAGACCCACCCGGCCTAGTGGCATTGGTCGCCGACGATGACCAGGACATTCGCGACCTGGTCGAGGCGAAATTGTCCTCCTCAGGCTTCGCGGTGATTGCGGTGAGTGACGGCCGCGAGGCTCTCGCCGCCGTGCGCCGCGAGCTGCCCGACGTCGCCCTGCTCGACGTGACGATGCCGGGCATGACCGGGCTCGACGTCCTCAGTCAGCTGCTCGAAGATCCGCGCACGGCGACCATCCCGGTGATCCTGCTGACTGCCAAGAGCCAGGAGTTCGACGTCCAGAGCGGCATCGCCATCGGGGCCGCGGACTACATCGTGAAGCCCTTCAGCCCACGCGATCTGGTGCTGCGGGTATGCGCGGTGCTCGACCAGGGCGCCGGGTGAGCAGCCACGGACTGCCCAGGGACGCACGCGACGGGGTCGGCACCCGGCTGCGCCGGCTGGTGTTCAGCATGCTCGCGTTGCTGGTGCTGCTGGGTGCCGCCGGAGCCGGTGCGGTTCACATCGCCGCCGGCCAGGTCGACAAGCTGAGCAACGGCTACACCCCTGCCAACGACCTGCACAGCACCGTGCTGACACTGATGCTCGACTCCGAGACGGCCATCCGCGGCTACCTCATCACCGGCGATGCGGCGTTCCTGCAGCCGTACCAGAACGCGCACGACCAGATCCTGCCCACGCTGGACGCCGCCAAGAGCTCGCTGGCCGGCATCAACGCGCACAGCCTCGACCCCGCGCTGGCGTCCGAACGCCGGCTCGCCCAGCAGTGGCTGACCACGTACGCCGAGCCCGTCGCCGCACAGCGCAGCGGCGCTCCTGCCAGCCCGGCGCAGCAGCAGGCCGGCAAGCACCTGTTCGACCAGTTCCGCGCGGCCAACAGCACGGTGGCCAACCAGCTCAACGCGAAACGGTCCGAGCTGCGGGCGCAATCGAACCGGCTGCGCAGCATGGCCATGCCACTGCTCGTCCTGGCGACCGTGGTGGCGATGATCATCGCGGCCACGCTGGCCTATCGCACGTCGCGGTCCATCAGCCGGCCGCTGCTGCGGCTCCGCTCGATCGTCGGACGGCTGGACCGGGGCGATCTGACGGCCCAGACCGACGAGCACGACGGGCCCTCGGAGGTCCGCGCGCTCGCCAGAGCGGTCAACGCGCTCGGCCGTCGCGCTCGGGCGGAGGCCGCCGAGGACCGCGACATCGAGCAGTTCCGGCAGCGCACCCGGCTCGTCTCGGCCACCATCCGGCGCACCACGAACGGCGCGCAGATGGCCGAACACCTCGTGCGGGGACTGGGAAACGCCTTCGAGGTGGACCGGGTCTGGCTGCATACCTTCGCCGACGAGCGAGTGCCCCGGCTGACCGCGCAGTGGCATCGTGACGCCCTGCGGCCGATGCCCGCGGCGTCCGAGCCACAGGTCGAGATGGTGCGGGAGCTCGCGGCCCGGTTGTGGCAGAGCGGCCAGATCATCGCCATCGACGACCATCGGACGTACGAGCCCACGAGCGCCGGCCGGCAGCCGTTCGACCTCGCGCACGCCATCGGCGCGAGCGCCTCGATCGTCGTGCCGATAGGTGACAGCGACACCGCGTTCGGGCTGCTGTGGGTGGCGATGCACGGCCACTCGCGGCACTGGACCCTGACCGAGACGGGGATTGCCCAGCATCTGGCGGCAGATCTCGCGCACAGCCTGGTGCAGGCACACGTCATCGAGCGGCAAGCACAGGCCGTGCAGCTGCTGCGGGAACTCGACCAGGCCAAAGCCGACTTCATCTCCACGGTGTCGCACGAGCTGCGGACGCCACTCACCTCGATCTCTGGCTATCTGGAAATGCTGCAGGACGGCGACGCCGGTCGGTTGCCCGACCAGGCCACCGACATGCTCGCCGTCATCGACCGCAATGCCACCCGGCTGCGCAACCTGATCGAAGACCTGCTGACCCAGTCGGGCATCGACGCCGGCCGGCTGCGGCTGGACCTGACCGAGGTCGACATCCGCACGGTCCTGCGCATCGTGCAGACCGCGATGGCCCCGATGGCCGTGGCCGGCGACGTGAAGCTCAAGTTCGAGCTGCCGCCACCTGAAGTGGACCTGATGCTGGAGGGCGACCCACATCAGCTGGAGCAGGTGTTCACCAACCTGGTCTCCAACGCGATCAAGTTCACCCCCGGCGGTGGCGCGATCACGGTGAGCGCGATGCCGGACGAGACGGACGCGGTGATCGTGGAGGTCTCCGACACCGGCATCGGCATTCCGGCCGCCGAGTTCGAGAACCTGTTCCAACGCTTCTTCCGCGCCTCGAACGCCTCCGCGGCGGCGCTGCCCGGGACGGGGCTCGGGCTGGCGATCGTCCGGGAGATCGTGCAGCGCCATGGCGGCGCGATCGACGTCGAGTCCGAGTTGGGCGCCGGAACGATCCTGACGGTCTGGCTGCCCAAGCCGCCGGCCGGAGTCTGAGCCACGCGCTGAGCTTTGAGCCGCTGGGCAGCTTCTAAGCGGGCGGTGCCTCGAGGACCGGCGCGGGTGCCTGCCTGCGTCGCCGCACCAGCACCACCGGCAGGGCCACCACCGCGGCCAGGGCGGCGAACGGAATGGCGTAGCCCAAGCCGGTGATCACCCAGCCGAGTGCCAGCACCAGGCCGTGCCAACCCCGGCTCAAGGCGGCGCCGAAGCCTGACGGGTTCGAGATGGTAGCCACGGCGGCCGGCGAGCTGACGCTCACGGTCAACGTCGCCAGGCCGATCTGGTCCGCGAGTGCCCGCTGCTGTGCGACGGTCGACTCAAGGGTGGCCTCGCGCTGACTGAGCTCGGATTCCAGCCGGACCAGGTCGGTGATGCTCCCGGACTTGCGAAGGAACTCCCGCAGCCGGTCGACGCTCGTCCGCAGCGCCGTCACCCGCGCGTTCACGTCGGCCCGCGAGGCGGTCACGTCCTCGCCGTGCACGCTCCGGCTCGTCTCCTTGCCCAGCCGCACCACGCCGGCGAGAACCCCGTCGAGGGCTGACGGGGGAAGCCGCAGCACCAGCTGCGCCGTCCGGTCGGCTCCTTCGGCGTTGCGGTCATCGCCGTCGATCCGGCCACCGGCCGAGGTCGCCCGAGCGCCGATGAGATCGGCGGCTCGGTCCACGTCAACCGCCTGGAGCGAGATGGTCGCGGTACGGACGATGTCGCGCTGCTGAACCGGCACCTGTGTTTTCGGGCTGGTGACGGTGTCGGCTCCGGCCACGATCCCAGCCCCGGCGGCGGCCTTGGCCTGCGAGCCGGTAGTGCTGTTCGACCCGGCACCGGTTCGTGCTGCTCCGGAGCTGGTCGAGGACGAGTGGGAGCTGCAGCCGCCCATGGCGACGGCCGCGGTCAACAGTGCCGCCAGCACCCAGGCGCGCCGCTGGGTTGGACGATTACGCGGACCGGACATCATGGCGCCTCCTGGGCATCGGTATGCGAGGAGGATGCGGTGTGTGCGCAGCGCGGTTGCCGCCGTTATGCGACTGACACCCGGCGCGCGAGCACTCGTCAGCTTTCCGGCAACAGGCCCTTCACGTAAGCCGCTTGGCCGGCATGCTGCAGGTCATCGGAAATCACGCTGACCAGCCGCACCGCGAGCGTGACCGGCGGGTCCCAGGAGTCATCGACGATCCGCGCCAGCTCCTTCGCGGTCAGTACGGAGATGTACTGGCTGCTGCGCGCGAAGACGGCATCGTGGTAGCCGATCAGCAGGTCAGCCGATGGGACCCGAACCGCGGCGACATCCTCGGAGCTGTGGCCGTACCCGGTGGCGGCGGCATCGAACGGCAGGTTGAAGCGGTCATACCAGCCGGCCGATGTCCACACCTGCTCGCCACCGGAGGCGTCGGCCACGTGGTCGTCCTGGACGCGCGTGAGGTGCCAGACCAGCCAGCCGATGGAGTTGCCGTTGCCATCGGGCTGGAAGCTGAGTTGCTCGGATGACAGGTCGGCGACCGTGCCCCGAACCACCTCTCGCACCCGGCTGAGGGCGTCGATCAACAGGTCAGCGGAACTCGGCTCTGTACTCATTGATCCATCTTGCAACACAGCTGGACGGTCCGCGCCGCTCGGGACGAACGGCGCCGTTGCCCGCTGCCGCTCAACCCGCGATGCCGAGCACCAGCGGGTACACCGGCCCTGCCCCGGCCGAGCGCAGCATTCGGGCAACCACGGTCAGCGTCCATCCGGTGTCGGTGAAGTCGTCCACCAGCAACACCGACTGGTCGCGGTACTGCCCGGAAAGCGCATCGGCCACCTCGGCGGGCAACTGATAGCTGTCCCAGACCGCCCTGAGCCGTTGAGCGCTGTTCGACCGGGCGAGGCCAGAACCACCATGGTGCGGCACGGTGCCGAGAATCGGCAGCCGCCCGATCCTGCCGATCTGAGCAGCGAGGTCGGCGACCAGCGCGGGCCTGCTCCGGGAGCCGATCGAGATTACCGCGGCCGGTCGGCTCTTCCAGCCCCAGGCCGCCAGCACCTTCACCGTCGCCTCGATCAGATCGGCGGGCACTCCGCCCGCGGGAGCGGAGCCGGCATCAGCCGGATCGGAACCGGCACTCGGCGGGTCGAGGCCCGCATCGGCGCTACCGGTGAGCACCGACCGGACGCGCTGGCCGTACCCCAGATCGGTGTACCGGGCGATCGCCCGTCCGGACTCGGCAAGGTCACCGGCCGAGATCTTGCCCCGCAGGTCCACCCCGAGGCTGGCCATCGCCGAGGGCCACTGACGCCGCGGGTCGAGCACCACGCCCGGCCGTTGCAGGGTGGCGCTGGCTTCGGACACCGCCCGCTCAGAGGTCGCGGCCGGGATGCTGAGACCGCCGCAGTTGTCACACCGGCCGCAGTCGGTGTCCGTCGGATCGTCGAGCTGCCCACGCAGGAACCGCATCCGGCAGGTGGTCAGCGACAGGTAGTCCCGCATCGCCTGCTGCTCGGCCTTGCGCACCTCACCAACCCGGGCGTAGCGGTCCACGTCATAGGTCCAGGGTTGGCCGGTGGCCACCCAACCGCCCTTGACCCGCTGGGCGGCACCGTCCACGTCCAGCACCTTCAGCATGGTTTCCAAGCGCGTCCGGGACAGCTCGACCCGAGGCTCCAGCGCCGCCGTGCTCAGCGGCGCCCCATTCTGGGCCAGCACCGACAGCGCCTCGCGGACCTGCGCCTCGCGCGGAAAACCGACGGAGGCGAAGTAGTCCCACACCGCCTGGTCTTCCGGGCCGGGCATCAGGATGACCTGCGCCCGGTCGACACCGCGGCCGGCACGTCCCACCTGCTGGTAATAGGCGATCGGCGAGGCCGGCGCACCGAAGTGGATCACGAACCCGAGGTCGGGCTTGTCGAAGCCCATGCCGAGAGCCGACGTCGCCACCAACGCCTTGACCCGGTTCGAGATCAGGTCGTCCTCGGCGGCGAGGCGCTCGGTCTGCTCGGTCTTGCCGGAGTACGCCGCCACGCTGAAGCCGCGCTGGCGCAGGTACTCGGCGACCTCTTGGGAGGCCGCCACCGTCAGCGTGTAGATGATGCCGGAACCGTCCAGCTCGTGGAGATGATCGGCGAGCCACCCGAGCCGGTGCGCCGTGGACGGCAGTCGCAGCACGCCGAGTTGCAGCGATTCGCGGTCCAGGCTGCCGCGCAACACCAGCACCTCACCGTTGCGGCCGGGTTCGGGAACCTGCGGTGCGCTCGCGCCGAGCCCCAGCACCTCGGTCACGTCGGCGACCACCCGGCTGTTGGCCGTGGCGGTGGTCGCGAGCACCGGGATGCCTGCCGGAAGCTCGGGCAGCAGGGTTCGCAATCGACGGAAGTCCGGCCGGAAGTCGTGCCCCCAGTCGCTGATGCAGTGTGCCTCGTCCACCACCAGTAGGCCGCAACTGGCGGCGAGCTCGGGCATCACCGAATCGCGGAAGTCGGGGTTGTTCAGCCGTTCCGGGGACAGCAGCAGCACGTCGATGTCGCCCTGGTTTATCTGGGCGTACGTGTTCGCCCAGTCCTCGACGTTGGTGGAGTTGATGGTCGCGGCACGGATGCCGGCCCGCTCAGCGGCGGCGATCTGGTTGCGCATCAGCGCCAGCAGCGGCGACACGAGAACGGTCGGCCCCGCTCCGGACGCACGCAGCAGCGCTGTCGCGACGAAGTAGACGGCCGACTTGCCCCAGCCGGTGCGCTGGACGACGAGGGCGCGCCGGCGATCGGCCACCAGCGCCTCGATAGCGGTCCACTGGTCCTCGCGCAGCGTCGCGGCCGGTCCGGCCAGGGCACGCAGATGCTCCTCGGCGCGCTCGCGCAGGCTTCCGGACGAGGCGGCGGGTGCCGGAGAGCCAGAGACCGAGAGCCCAGAGGAAGTCATGGCCCCTGTCTAGCAGCCACCGGTGACAGAACCGCCGCCGACGGCACGCATTGGGCGCCCGCGCGCGGATGGCAGCATGCAGGGATGACCGAACGCGCCGCTGACCGCCTGACCGATCTGCTCGAGCTCCGCCGGACGTCCCTGTTCGACATCGACTCCGAGCACCGGCTACTGGTGGGCAACGACGACACCGGCTCGACCCAGCTCTACGAGGTTTCACCTGACGGCCAGTGGCGCCAGCTCACCCACCTGGGCGAGCCGTGCAGTGGCCGCTACCTTCCCGGCGAGCGGGTGGTGGTGCTGTCGGCAGACACCGGCGGCACCGAGCGCGCCCAGCTCTCGCTGCTTCGGCTGGACACCACCGGCAGCGAGCAGCGGTTGCCCACACCGGAGCCGCTGGTGCACGACCCCGCCTTCATCCACGACCTCCTCGAGGTGCAGCCGGGCCGCGTCATCTACTCGACGAACCGCCGCAACGGGGTCGACTTCGACGTCATCGCCCGCGACGTCGCGACCGGCGAGGAGCGCGTGTTGTGGGACGGTGGCGGCTGGTTCAACGGCGCCCGGGTGTCACCGGACGGCCGCTGGGTGGTGCTGTCGCGGATGACCACGCTGCCGGCCTCGTCCCAGCTGCTGCTCGTGGACAGCCAGGACGGGACGAGCGCCGCCATCACCGACGACGAGGTGCCCGGTGAGTGGGCCAATCCCCGCTGGCTGCCCGACTCCAGCGCGCTGCTGGCGTCCTCCGACGCCGAAGGCGTCCAAGCAGACCGAGACGCCGAAGGCGTCCAAGCTGCCGAAGGCGCTGGGGTTGCCGACAACGGCACCGGATTCGTCTCGCTGCGCCGCTTCGACGTCGCGCACCGAACCTGGTCCATGGTGGCCGGCACGGAGGGCAGTGACGTGTATGGCTGGCCGTCACCGGACGGCAACCGGATCGCGGTGGTGAGCTCGTCCGATGGCGCGGACAGCCTGGAGGTCCGGTCGCCCGACGCAACCGTCGGCCACCCCATCGCACTGCCCCACGCCGGCGTGCTGACCTTCCGCACCAGCCTGATCTGGTCACCGGACTCCTCCGAGCTGGGGATGACGTTCAGCTCCCCGGTCCAGCCACCGGAGGCCTACAGCTGGCGCGGTGGCGAGTCCGTCAACCGCCGCACCACCGGCAACCCCGCAGAGGCGACCGCCGACCTGATCGAGCCCCGGTCCTTCCGGGCGCCGGCGCCGGACGGCGAGCAGATCCCCACGTTCGCGATCATCCCGCCGAACGCTGCTGGTTCGGCGGTGATGATCATCCATGGCGGCCCTGAGTCGGCGACCGTGCGCAGCTGGAATCCGATGGCCGCCGCGCTGGCACTGGCCGGGTACACCGTGGTGCTGCCCAACGTCCGCGGCTCCGCCGGCTATGGCCGCCGCTGGCTGTCGCTGGATGACGTCGAGAAGCGGCTCGACTCGGTGGCAGACCTGGTGGCGCTGCGCGAATGGCTGCCCGCCATCGGCGTGGACCAGTCCCGGATCGCCCTCTACGGCGGTTCGTACGGCGGGTACATGGTGCTGGCCGGCCTGACGTTCTACCCGGACCTGTGGGCCGCCGGGGTCGACATCGTCGGCATGTCGTCGCTGGTGACCTTTCTGCAGAACACCTCGGCGTACCGGCGGGTGTACCGCGAGCGCGAGTACGGCCGGTTGAAGGAGGACTACGACGTCCTGCAGGCCGCGTCACCGCTGCCGATCATCGACCGGATCACCGCGCCGCTGTTCGTCATCCACGGCGCGAACGACCCGCGGGTGCCCCTGTCGGAGGCCGAGCAGGTCGCGGCGGCGGTCCGCTCCTCGGGCGCTGAATGCGAGTTGCTGGTCTACGCCGACGAGGGCCATGGCCTGGCCAAGCGGGTCAACCAGCTTGATGCGTACCCGCAGGCGTTGGAGTTCCTCGCCCGGCACCTGAGCTGAGCCGGACGGTGCCGGTGCGGCTGGACTTCGAGCAACTGATGGCGGTGATCGCCGCATTGCCTGCGCGTCCGGCCGGTCGAAGCGGCTTTCTCGCGATCGATGGCCAGGGCGGCGCTGGCAAATCAACGCTTGCCAAGCGCGTCGCGGCCGCGGTGCCCGACTCGGCAGTTGTAGCCCTGGATGACTTCTCCGGGCCGCGGGTCCTCGGCTGGGACCGGGCGCGCTTCGCCGAGCAGGTCACCGAGCCGCTGCTCGCCGGTCGCCCGGCGCGTTACCAGCGCTGGGATTGGAACTCCGATTCCGGCGCGGAGTGGTATGACATCTCACCCGGTGAACTGGTCGTGGTCGAGGGCGTCTCGGCAATGCGTACGGAGGTAAACCTGCCGTGGGACCTCACAGTCTGGGTACGTACCCCGCGGGACGTCCGGCTGGCACGGGGCGTCGAGCGGGACGGCGAATCGATGCGCGCGCACTGGACGGACGTCTGGATGCCGCACGAGGACGCCTATGTGGCAGAGCAGAATCCCGAGTTCCGCGCCGACGTCGTGATCGACGGGCTCTGAGCGCTGCGTACGCGTGAATCGGGTGGTACTCCAGCGGGTCAGCTCTGACTTGGTACCCGAAGCCGAAGCAGGGGGCCGCAGTTGCTCGCTGCGACCCCCGGCTGTCGGATCAGGTCAGTCTTGGCGTGCAGGTTGGCCGGTGACCGGGTCGAGGTAGAGCTTGCTGTTCTCGCCCCGGCGGTCGTCGAAGTCGAACATGTGGTTCAGGCTGCCGGCGATCGAGTCGAAGGAGCCGGCGATCCTGGGCAGTCGCCAGTTGTCCTCGATGCCTCTGAGGATGGAGGACTGGTCGGTGAGGGTGTGATCCACGTAATTGTGCCTGGCCCACGGGGAGATGACGATCAGCGGCAGGCGGGGGCCGTAACCGCAGCGGCCGTTCTGCCCGGCCAGCGGTGTGTGCCTGCTGGTGTTGCCGCACAGTCCGGTGCCGGTGAGGAAGTCCTGCGGTCCGGGTGGGGTGGCCACCGTGGCGGTGTCGGACGGGTTGTGGATGCCGCTGTAGGCGTGGTCATACCAGCCGTCGGAGTCGTCGTAGGCGATAACGACGGCGGTGCTGGCCCAGTCCGGGGTGTGCTGCAGCGCGTTGATCTCGGTGGTGACGAACTGCTGCTCGTCGATCGGGTCGGAGTAGCCGGGGTGGCCGTCCTGGTAGCCGGGGGCCTTGAGGAAGCTCACCGCCGGCAACAGGTCCGGTGAGGCGTAGCCGTGTGAGATGGCGGCGACCAGCGCGTCGAAATCGCTCATGTCGTACTGGTGATTGGCGGTGTTGAACTGCGGCACCCCGCCGGTGACTGTCTGGGTGTCCGTGCCGATAGCCGACAGCGACGCGGGCGGCAGGTGGTGCGGGTTGGCGGTGGAGCGGTAGTACTGGAACGGCTCGTGGTGGGCGATGTAGTCGTCCTTGTTGCCGTAGTTGCTGCCACCTGGCGTCGTGCCGCCGGTGCCGCCGACCGCGGCGCCGATCGGGTGCACGGCATTGCACAGGCCCTGGTCGGACGCGGGTGCGCTGGCGAATTTGCCCTTGAACTGGTCGGGGGTGAAGGTGCTGGTCGGCTGGGTGCCGCCGGTTGCGGTAGCGAAGCTGGTGGTGGGCCGGAATCCGCCCTCGAACCAGCCCCAACTCACTCCGGCCGCGTTCAGGTTGTCACCCACGTTCTTGCCCGACAGCGACACCGCGTCACGGGTGGAGCAGTCGTCGTAGTAGGGCTGAGCGTCCTCGATGAGGGAATGCCCGCCGGTGCCGTCGGGAACGGTGTCGCCGTTGGTGTCGGCACCGTTGATCATCTTGTCCACGCCGCCGGTGTCACCGGACACGAGATTGATCGCGCCGGGTGAGGACGGCCCGAACGTGGTGCCGAAGGAGTTGTCGCTCATCGCGTAATGCTGGGCGTAGTTCCACAGGCCCGTGACGGTGTTGCCGTCGTAGTAGTTCATCACGTCGCTGGCCTTGCACGGCTGACCCGGTCCGTTGGTGCCCGCGCCGCGGCCGACGGTGGTGATGAACTTGTCCATCTTGCCGCCGTCGAACGCCTTCTGCTCGGCGTCGTAGTTGTGGCCCTCGTCGCAGGTGAGGACGTCGTTGAGATTGGCCGGATCGAGCCGGCGCGGATTGACCTGGTTGCCAGCGGCGTCGCGGTTGGGATTGTTCGTCAACAGGTTGCCCCTGCCGCCGGCACCGCGAGTGTGGACGAGATTGTTGACCGCCGGCGTGTGCCGCGCCCGGTGGAACGGCTGCCCGGAGGTGTTGCTCGCCTTGGGGTAGGTGCCGAAGTAGTGATCGAAGGAGACGTTCTCCTGATAGATCACCACCAGATGCTTGATCGGCGTCGTGGTGGTCGATGGAGCCGAATGGCGGGGCTCGGCGGCGCTGGACACCGCGGTCACGGTCAGCGCGACCACCGAACCGAGCGCTACGGCGCCAACGGTCGTGGACAGTCTGGACATCAGCAAGTGCCTTTCTCGGGTTCCCGCCCTGCATCAGGTTGTGGGCGGTGGGCGGCACTGTGAAAACTATCCGTCGCAGGTGAACGCCGGCTGGCGCAGCGGCAAACACCCAATGGTTCGAGACGACGGACCTTCACCACGATGAGCGCCCGACCCCGGCACAATGGTTCGGTGACGCATTCAATGATCGAACGTGAACTCAAGTTCGATGTCGAGCCCGATTTCGTGGTCCCCGACATCACTGCGCTGTTGCCCGAGGGTGGGTGCGTCGAGACCGCCACCGAGCACCTGCGTAGCGACTACTTCGACACCGCCGATCGCGCCCTGCTCAAAGCACACATGACCCTGCGCCGGCGTACCGGCAGCACCGACACCGGCTGGCAGCTGAAGATCCCGCACCCACCATTTCGCGAGGAGATCCGTACCGGGCTCACTGCTGATGACGATGTGCCGGCCGAGCTGCACCAGCTGCTGGTGGGGGTGGTCCGCGGGCAGGCCCTGACCCAGATCGCGAGCGTGCGCACGCAACGCTCCGTCACCCGGCTACTGGACGCCGCCGGACGCCGGGTGGCTGAGATCGATGACGACACCGTGCACGCCTCCTCCGCCGGTGAAGCCGCCACTGCGACCAGCTGGCGCGAGGTCGAGGTCGAACTGGTTGAGGATGACGTCGAGCTGCTGTATGCCATCGGCAAGCGGCTACGTCGAGCCGGGGCCCAGGCCTCGGTCAGCACCTCCAAGCTGGCCCGCGCCCTGCCCGACATTCCCGCCACGCCCACTGGGACGATGCCCGACACCACGATGCCCACCGGGACGTCCAAGGCCAAGAAGTCCACGAAGAAGGACCCCCAGCTGCGTTCGGGGGACGTGGTCGCCGCCTACATCGCCGAACAGCAGCAGGCGATCCTGGCCGGTGATCTCGGGCTGCGCCGCCTGGATGACAGCGTCATTCACAAGACCCGGGTAGCGACCCGCCGACTGCGGAGCACGCTGCGGATCTACGGCAGCCTGCTGGACGCCGACCGCGCCGCATCTCTGGACGGTGAGCTGCGCTGGTATGCCGCCCTACTCGGCGAGGTCCGGGACCGCCAGGTCTTGCGCAAGCGCCTGGACGCCATGCTCGACGACCTCGATGACACGCTGCAGCTCGGCCCCGTCCGGGCCCGGGTGCACACCGAACTCGACCATGAGCAGGCCGAACACTGGCAGAGCCTGCAGCACGACATCACCGGTCCGCGATACCTCGCCCTGCTGGCCGACATCGACGCCTGGGTCACCCGACCCCCGTGCACCGCCGCGGCCGGCAGACCGGCCCAGGCGATGGCCAAGCTCCTCGCTCAGGCCGAGAAGAAAGTGACGCGGCGCCTGGAACACGCCAACGCCACCGGCGACATCCATCTTCTCCACGACGCCCGTAAAGCTGCGAAACGCGCCCGCTACGCCGCCGAAGCGGCGCAACCGGTCATCGGTGCCCAGGCCGCCGCCGTCCACGCCGACCGTTACCAACGTCTGCAGGACCTGCTCGGTGAACACCAGGACAGCCTCGTCAGCGCCGAGCTACTGCGTCGTCTCGGGACGAAAGCCGGCAGCATCCAGGGTGAGAACGGATTCGCTTTCGGCATCTTGTACGAACGCGAGCAACAGGCCGCTCGCACCGCGCGAACCGAAGCGCGGCGTGCCGCCCGCACGTACCGCTGACGCCGGACGCGCCCGGCCGCTCAGGTGAGAAAGCCGCTGTCCTCAGCCGGGCTGGCTGAGGACAGCGGTCAAGCAGGCACCCACGGTGCTTCAGCGTCGGGAGCGTGATCGACGCCAGGGTAGGTGGTGTGTCGTCAGTCTCCGAGTTCGCCGGCTGGCTTGTCCCAGCCGGGCACCTGGTACGGACCGAGGATCGACTTGTCACCGGGATACGGCTTGGCCCAGCCTGTGGAGGCGTACCAGTCGAGGCAGTGAGCTGGGCAAATGGTCTTGACAACGTTGTCTAGGCGCCTACCATAGTGCCGATGACAACCTTGTCAAACGGCGCGGCGGCGAGCGAGCCGGCGCCCGACCGATCCCGGCAGTGGCCGACCATGGTCGATGTCGCGCGTGCTTCAGGGGCGTCGCTCAAGACGGTCTCCCGGGTGGTGAACGGCGAGCCGGGCGTCCGTCCGGTCACTGCCGAACGGGTCCAGCGGGCCATCGCCGAGCTGGGTTTCCAGCGCAACGACGGTGCCAGCATGCTGCGTCGCGGCTCCGGCACGGCCAGCATCGGAATGGTTCTGGAGGACTTCTCCGGACCGTTCTACGCAATGCTCGCCGGAGCCGTCGAGCGGGTGGCCCGCGATCGCGGCTACCTGATGCTCACCGGCGCTGCGGAGAACGACCCGGAGCGTGCGGCCCGACTGGTTGCCGCGTTCACCGCGCGGCGGGTCGACGGCCTGATCGTGGCGGCGAGCCGCGCTGACCACAGCGACCTCGACGACTGCATCCCGGCCGGCACCCGCGCGGTGTTCGTCGACCGCCCCAGCCGGCGCGGTGACGCCGACTCGGTCTCGAGCGACAACGAGGGCGGTACGCGGGCCGCGGTGCGCCATCTGGCTGACCTCGGCCACACCTCGCTCGGCTTCCTCGGTGCGGACGAGCACAGCTGGACCATCCGGCGGCGGTTGGACGGTTACCGCTCCGCCGTCCGTGCCGATCCGGCGATCGACCCGCAGTCGGTGGAGCGGATCGCGATGGGACCGCACGACGACGACACGATCGCCGCCGCGTGGTCAAGCTGGACGTCGGGCGACAACCCGGTCACCGCCCTGGTCACCGCCAACAACCGCGCCACCCTCGCGCTCGTGCGATTCCTGCGCAGCCACCCCGAGATCCGGGTGGGTTACGTCGGCTTCGACGACTTCGAGGCCGCCGAGCTGATCCAGCCGGCGGTCACGGTCATCGCTCAGGACGCCGACGAGATCGGGCGGCGCGCGGCGGAGCTGCTGTTCGACCGCATCGCCGGTACCGCCGCGGCGGCCCAGCACGTCGTCATCCCTACCCGCCTTATTCAGCGCGACTCCGGTCGACGCTGAACCGCTCACGCCACCATCGTCGCGTTCCTACCGAGGAGTTCTCCGTGTCCCGTTCCGTATCCACCGGCCGGCTCTCAGTCGCCGCCGTCACCCTGGCCGCGCTCGCACTCACCGCCTGCGGCGGCAGTAAAGGCAGCGATGCCAAGACCTCACCCGGCTCGAGCTCGTCCGGTTCCGCCATTCCGGACACCTCGAGCATCGTGCGAGCGGTCAGCAAGGATGCGACGCTGGCCGCGGCGGTTCCACCCGCACTGAGCGGCAAGGGCACCCTGACCGTCGGGTCCAACGTCCAGTCACCGCCGAACAACTTCTACGGCCCGGACGGCAAGACAGCCGTCGGCTTCGAGGTCGACCTCATCACGGCCGTCGCCGCGAAGCTGGGAATGAAGGTTCATTACCAGGACATGAGCTTCGACTCGCTGATCACCAGCCTGGCCAGCGGGCGCATCGACACCACCATCGCCGGCATGAACGACACCAAGGAGCGCGAGCGGAAGATCGACTTCATCGACTACTTCAACTCCGGCATCACGATCATGATCGGAAAGGGCAACCCGAAGAACATCGGCAGCTCGATGGACCTCTGTGGCAAGAAGATCGCGGTCGTCAGCGGCACCACCCAAGAGGACTTTGCCAAGCAGCAGTCGAGCAAATGCCAGTCCGGTGGTAAGTCGGCGCTGCAGGTCACCGCCACCGACAGCGATTCACAGAACCAGACGCAGCTGCGGACCGGCCGGGTCGACGCGATCCTCAACGACCTGCCCACCGCCGTCTACATCTCGCGCACCGCGGGTGGCGGCAAGTATTTCCAGGTCGTGCAGCAGGCACCGATCAACGGCGCGCCGTACGGCATCGGGGTCGCCAAGACCAACAAGGCGCTGTCCACCGCGATGCAGAAGGCGCTGCAGGAACTGATCAACGATGGCACGTACGGCAAGATCCTCTCGGCGTGGCAGGTCACGTCCGGAGCGCTGACCAAGGCCACGGTCAATGGTGGCTGAGACGGGCCTGCAGCCTGATCGCCGGCTGCTGCCCAAGGTCGGACTGCGGCACTGGGGCCGTTACGTCTCGGCAGTGATCGTGCTGGCGGTGCTGCTCGCACTCGGCTATGCGGTTTCCCAGGGTGCGATCGAGTGGCATCTGGTGCCGGATCAGCTGACCCAGTCGGTGATGCTGGAAGGCGTCCGGAACACCATCGAACTCGCGGTGGTCGCCCAGGCCGGCGCGGTCGTCATCGGGGTGGTGGTCGCGTTGATGCGGCTGTCGCGCAACCCGCTGCTGCGGCTGGTCGCCTTCGGCTACACCTGGCTGTTCCGCGGCCTGCCGGTGCTGCTGCAGATCATTCTCTGGTACAACATCGCGCTGATCTTTCCCAGGATCGTCGTGCCGGTTCCGTTCACATCGCTGCATCTGATCAACGAGTCGTCCAACACGTTGGTCACCGCGTTCCTGGCCGCGCTGCTCGGGCTCGGTCTGAACGAGAGCGCGTACATGGCCGAGATCGTCCGGGCGGGGCTGAGCAGCGTCGATCCCGGGCAGCGCGAGGCGGCCGAGTCGATCGGGATGGCGCCCGGCAAGATCCTTCGCCGGGTGGTGCTTCCACAGGCGATGCGGGTCATCGTGCCACCGACCGGCAACGACTTCATCAATATGATCAAGGGCACCTCGCTGGCCTCGGTGATCGGCTTCGTCGAGATCACCAAGGCAGCGCAGAACCTCTCCTCGCACAGCCTGGCAGTCGTGGAGGACCTGCTTGCCGGTGCCGTCTGGTACATGGTCATCGTCAGCGTTGCCAATGTCGGTCAGTACTTTCTCGAACGGCACTACAGCGCCTCGTTACGTGATCCGGGCCGGGGCCTGACCTTCCGCATCGGCCGCTCCCTGCGTACGCCACCACTGATGCGAGGTGCCGAATGACGACAGTGACCGATGACGTGGTGGTGCGGGCAATCGGTGTGCGCAAGAGATTCGGCACGCACGAGGTGCTTCGCGGCATCGACCTGACGGTGCGACGCGGCCAGGTGGTGGTGCTGCTCGGTGCGTCCGGAGCGGGCAAGAGCACCTTCCTGCGCTGCATGAACCGGCTCGAAGTGGTGGACGAAGGCGAGATCTGGGTCGGCGACCAGCCGATCGGTTTCCGACAGCGCGACGGCAAGCTCCACGCACTGCGCGAGTCCGCGCTCGCCGCGCAGCGGGCCGAGATCGGCATGGTGTTCCAACGCTTCAACCTGTTTCCGCACCGCACCGCACTGGAGAACGTGATCGAGGGGCCGATGCAGGTCCGCGGCGTGCCGGCCAAGCAGGCCCGGGCACAGGGCATCGAAATGCTGCAGCGAGTCGGCCTGGCCGACAAACTTGACCAGTACCCGGCCCGGCTCTCCGGCGGCCAGCAGCAGCGGGTCGCGATAGCACGGGCGTTGGCCATGAAACCAAAGGTGATCCTGTTCGACGAGCCGACCAGCGCGCTCGATCCCGAACTGGTGGGCGAGGTGCTGCAGGTGATGACCGAGCTGGCCCACGAGGGCATGACCATGGTGGTGGTGACGCACGAGATGTCCTTCGCGCGTGAGGCCGCCGACGAAGTGGTGTTCATGGCCGGCGGCCAGATCGTCGAGGCGGGCCCACCGGAGCAGGTGATCGGTAACCCGCGGCACGCGCGGACCCGGCAGTTTCTGGCTCGGGTGCTCGCGTGACCATGGTCGAGGACGCGGTGCACACCCGGTACCTCGCTCAGTTCGCCGAGCCGGTCGGCTACCTCGACCACGCCCGGGTCGGTCCGCCGTCACGCGCCGTCGCCACCGCCATCGCCACCGCGGTGCAAGCCACCGTGACGGCCGGCCCGGCCACCGTCGATCAGCTGATGACCGCCAAACAGGATGTCATCCACTCAGTCGCCGGACTCAGCGGATTCCCGGCGGACGGCATCACGCTGGTCCCGAACACCTCCACCGGCCTGTTCCAGGTGGCCTTCGCGCTGTCCGGAGAGGTTGCCTACGGCGGCACCGAGTTCCCGGCGAACCGCTACCCCTGGGTCCGGGCCGCCGAAGCGGGGCTGCTCGCAGTTCGGGACATCGCCTCCCCGGACGGCCGGACCACACCGGACGCGGTCGCGGCGGCAATGAGCACACGGACCACGGCGGTCGCGGTGAGCGCCGTGGACTTCGCGACCGGTTACCGCGCTGACCTGCCCGGTCTGCGCGAGGCGATCGGCGATCGGCTGCTCGTGGTGGACGGCATCCAGGGGTTCGGCGCCGCGGAGTTTCCCTGGACCGTTGCCGATGTACTCGTCGTCGGCGGGCAGAAGTGGCTGCGAGCCGGCTGGAGCACCGGCTTTCTGGCGCTGTCCGAACGAGCCCTGGACCGCCTGCACCCGCTGCTGTCCGGGTGGACCGGCGTCGAGCGTCCGACGGCGTACGACGGCACCATCCAAGCCCGCGCCGCCGGAGCGGAGCAATACTCGATCACCAACCTGAGCCCCGCGGCGGACGCCGGCTTCGCTGCCGCGTTGCGGCTGGTGGAGTCCGTCGGCCCGGCCTGGATCGAGCAGCGGATCGCCGACCGGGTAGACGAGGTGCTGACAGCCCTGGACCGGATCGGTGCGCTCGTGCGCTCCCCCAGACCCCGTACCGAACGCGCCGGCATCGTGAGCTTCCAACTGCCCGATCGGTCGTCCGCGCAGGTGCAACGCCGACTGACCACCGCCGGAATCAGCGCCACGGCGCACAAGGGGTACGTCCGGGTGTCGGTGCACGCCAGCACCGGTCCCGAGTCGGTGCACGCACTGCTCGACGCGCTGGAATGACGGGAAGAGCAGCGAGATCGGGCATGCCTCAGACGGGCACCGCTGCCGCCTGCCGGCGAGAGGCAGGACCGATGACGACCTGATCGAGCTGGCCAGCATCGCCGCATGAGCACGACCACCCCTCCATGCGCTGGGTAGCTCACCGCTCCGACCATCGTCCCTTCGGGGCCGAGCGAGTTCGCACGCCGCCCTGACCGCTGTGTCGTTTGGTCCGGACACCGCCGCCCTCGCAGTCCGGTACGCCGGTAGCGTCAGGATGTTGCCCCTTTACGGGTGCGGACGTGTAGCCGTTCGCCTTGTGGGCCGAACAGGACGAGCAGTTCGACGGGTAGTGGCCCGGCACTGCCGAACCAGTGCGGGGTATGGGTGTCGAACTCGGCGACCTCGCCCGACTTCATGACAAAGTCCAGGGTGCCCAGTTTCAGCCGTAAGCGGCCGGCGAGCACGTACATCCACTCGTACCCCGCATGGCTCTGCAGCTCGGTTTCGGCCTCGCCGGGAGGTACGACCATCTTGTAGGCCCGCATCCCGCCCGGCTGCCGGGTGAGCGGAAAGAGCGTGCGGCCGTGGCGCTGTACCGGCTTGGCACGCACCCGCGGGTCCCCCGTCGCGGGGGCCCCGATCAGCTCGTCGAGGGGTACCTGATGCGCTCGGGCCAGTGGCAACAACAGCTCCAGCGTCGGCCGGCGTCCGTCGGCCTCCAGCCGCGACAACGTGCTCACCGAGATACCGGTCGCCGCCGACAACTGAGCCAACGTCGCGCCCCGCTTCTGGCGCACAGCCCGCAACCGCGGCCCCACCGCGTCAAGCACGTCGTTGTCATCCATCACTCCATTGCTACTGCGGCAAACAGATTTGTCAAGCCTGCGACCGCCGGCGCACTGTTGAGCCATGGATCAGCTGGATGGCAATCTCTACGACGTGGTCGTGATCGGCGGTGGCGCCGCGGGACTCAGCGGTGCGGTGGCGCTGGCCCGGTTCCGGCGATCGGTGCTGGTGCTGGACGCGGGTTCTCCGCGTAATGCCCCGGCCGGTCACCTGCACAATTTCCTGACTCGCGACGGGACGCCCCCCACCGAGATCTATGCCCAGGGCCGGGCCGAGGTTGCCCGCTATGGCGCGCACGTCCAAGCCGGCCGGGTCACCGCCGTGCGACGACAGGACGAACGTTTCGCGATCGAGATCGGTGAGCGCACCGTCGGTGCTCGCCGGGTCCTGGTCGCAACCGGCCTGCGCGACGACCTACCCGACATCCCCGGCCTGGCCCAGCGGTGGGGAATCGATGTGTTGCACTGCCCGTACTGCCACGGCTGGGAGGTCCGCGACCAGCGCCTCGGCGTGCTGGCGACCGGTCCGATGGCGGTGCACCAGGCGCTGCTGTTCCGGCAACTCAGCGCACACGTGACGGTCGTGCAACACACCGGTCTCGCTCTCAGCGATGAGCAGCGGGAGCAGCTCGACGCGCTCGACATTCCCGTTCTCGCCGGACCGGTCGTGCGGGTCGAGTCGGATTCCAATGGCTTGACCGGTGTGCGCCTGTCCGACGACAGCACGGTGCCGCTCGACGCGCTGGTCGTCGCGCCTACGTTCATGGCCCGAGCCGAAGCGTTGGCCCCGCTCGGGCTCGAGCCGGTCGAGGTCTTCACCGGTGATCACCTGCTGGGCACCCGAATCGAGGCCGACGCCAGCGGGGCGACCGCTGTGGCCGGAGTATGGGTCGCCGGCAACGTGACGGATATGCAGGCGCAGGTCGTCAGCTCCGCTGCAGCCGGACTGGCCGCCGGCGCGGCAATCAACGCCGACCTCCTTGCCGAAGACACTCGGACAGCGCTCGAAACGCACCGCTACCGACAGATCTACAGCGAGCAGGCGTGGGACGAGCGCTATCGGTCCCGGCCACAGAACTGGAGCGGCAACCCCAACCCCGTGCTCATCACCGAGGTGGCCGGCCTCGTGCCCGGCACCGCGCTCGACGCGGGCTCCGGCGAAGGTGCGGACGCCCTGTGGCTGGCATCCCGAGGCTGGGTCGTCACCGGCGCCGAGTTCTCCACAACAGCCTTGCAGCGCTCCGCCGCACAGGCCGAACGCCTCGACCTGACGGTGAACTGGCAACACCGCGACCTCGCCCGCGAACCAGCGACCGGCACGTACGACCTGGTGTCGGCCTTCTTCCTGCATCTGCCCGCCGAGCCACGACGGACCCTGTTCGCGCATCTCGTCGCCGCCGTCGCGCCGGGCGGCACGCTGCTGATCGTCGGCCACGACCTCAGCGACCTACAGACGACGATGCCCAGGCCCAGATTGGACGAAATGGGCTGGACGACCGAGGAGATCATCGACTCGCTCGGCGACGGCTGGTCGATCACCGTCTCCGAAGCCCGACCACGGCATGCAACCGACCCCGACGGCCACGACGTCATCATCCACGACACCGTCCTGCGAGCACGCCGAGACCACGACTGAACACCCGTCAGCACGCTGCGATACGGCTCGATACGACATGGGTCCGTGAACGGGAGCATGCTTTGCGCTGATCCACTTCCCTGGTTCGATTGCGACATGGACACCCGTGCCTGCAACGAACACGACCTCGTCGCTCTGCGGAACGCGTGGCCAACGGCTGACGACGTGCACGGCGCCCGCTACACGGAGCAACGCGAAGGCACGGCCACCTATCTGGTGGCTTGGCAAGACGAGGAACCGCTCGGCTCGGGGCTAATCCAATGGCATGGACCAATCGGTATGAACGCACGAGCCGCCTTCCCCGACAGTGTCGAGGTCAACCATCTGCAGGTCCGGCCGGAGCTACGCGGACGAGGTGTCGGGACTGTCCTCCTCAAGGCGGCGGAACAGCTCGCGGAAAACCGCGGATACAAATTGATCGCAGTTGGCGTGGCTCTGGACAACCCTGACGCCACGCGCCTCTACCGGCGACTCGGATACACCCCGACCGGCGTCGTCGATGTCTGCGCCTATGACTGGACCGGCGATGACGGGCAGCAACACCACGAGATCGAGACCGACCAATTGCTCATCAAACGGCTCTAGCCATGGGGAACGCCCGCGAAGGGCCTGCCGTGCATCAAAAGCCTTCAGCGTCGACCGAATGCATTGGCGTCGCTGAGTGTGGCGGGCAGCACCTGCCGTCGTAAGCCGAAAGGCATACCTTCGACGCAGAGTCGTCGGCCGCTTGGTAGATGATTTCGAGCCACGACGCCGCTAGCGTGGTCCAGTGCGCCGGCTTACGTAGGACGCAGGACGAGAAGGATGATCGCAGGTGAGGGTGCTGAAACCGTCAGAGCTTCCTTCGAGTCGATCAGCGGCTCGCTGGGGCTTCGATGTGCTGGTTGCGTTGATGGCTGCGGCGACCGCCTTGCCGTACCTGTTTCATGACAATCCGCATCCGCCGCGGGCCGCCATTCCGGTGTTGGTGATCCTCGTGGCGCCGCTCGTGCTCCGCCGGATTTTCCCCATCCCCGTCCTGGCATGGCTGTTGGCCGCGTCAGTCCTGAGTGGCTCGTGGAATCACCACGTACTACCCGGCTTCGCACTGCTGGTTGCGCTGTACACCGTCGCCTCGATGCAACCTCGCCGCGACGCTGTCGTCGCGGCGGGTGTGCTCGAGGCCGTCGTGATCGTCGCGGCTGTGATCGTCAATGGCGCCGGCTTCTGGTACGACGCGATCTTCGTGTCCGGCTTGGTCGGGGCTGCCGTGGGTTTGGGCTTGTATGCCTCGACCCGGCGCGCCTACCTGGCTGAGCTGCGTGACCGAGCGGAGCGTCTGGAACGCGAACGCGATCAGCAAGGTGAGCTGGCCGCAGCCGCCGAACGCGCCCGCATCACTCGAGAGATGCACGACATCGTGGCGCATCATCTGACGGTGATGGTGGCTCTCAGCGACGGGGCGGTCGCTGCCACCGCGTCCTCCCCCGAGCGCGGGATCGAGGTGATGCGCACCGTGTCGGCCACCGGGCGTCGGGCCTTGGCCGACACGCGTCGCCTGCTCGGAGTGCTCCGGCAGAACCCCAGTACCGACGAGCGGCAGGGCGTGCTTCAGCCGGTGCCTGACCTGGCGGAGCTCGACGGCCTGCTCGACCGGGTGCGCGCCGCCGGGCTGCCGACCACGTTCGAGGTAGAGGTACACGGGGTGGCGGCGGAGGTGCCCGCCGGTGTTCAGCTAACGGTGTACCGGCTGGTGCAGGAAGCGCTGACGAACACCCTCAAACACGGCGGCGCCGACGCACGCGCCTCGGTGCGGCTGAAGTATCTGCCGCATGAGCTGCGATTGGACATCGTCGATGACGGCGTCGGCACCTCGGCACCCGCCCCGGTCGGCGTGGGCGGCGGGTTGGCCGGTATGCGTGAACGGGTACACGCATACGGCGGTGACATCAGCGCCGGCCCAGGTCGACCCACCGGCTGGAGGGTCTCAGCCCGGCTGCGGCTGGACGAGACGGACCCCACGTGATCCGCGTGCTGCTCGTGGACGACCAATCACTACTGCGGATGGGGTTTCGCCTGATCTTGGAAGCCGAGTCCGACATCGACGTCGTGGGTGAAGCCGGCGACGGTGCGGCCGGCGTCAGCATGACCGCCGCCCTACAGCCCGATGTCGTGCTGATGGACGTGCGGATGCCCGGCATGGACGGTATCGAGGCCACCGAGGCGATCGTCGCGACCGGAGCCGACAGCAAGGTCCTGATCCTCACCACGTTCGACCTCGACCAGTATGTGTTCGCCGGACTGCGGGCCGGTGCCAGCGGATTCCTGCTCAAAGACGCACCCCCGACGGAACTGCTGACAGCAATCCGGACCGTCGCCGGTGGCGAAGCTGTCCTGGCTCCCACCGCGACCCGCCGTCTCATCGACCAGTTGATGCCGCTCATGCCCCAGGCGAACCGGCGGACCGTGCGGGACGAGCTGCTGGACCGTCTGACGGACCGAGAACGCTCGGTCTTCGCCCAGCTCGCTGCAGGCCGTTCCAACCGGGAGATAGCCGCCGACCTGCATCTGTCCGAGGGCACGGTGAAGATTCACGTCGGGCGCATCCTGGCCAAGCTGCAACTACGCGACCGTGTCCAGGCTGTCGTCCTGGCTTACGAGTCCGGGCTCATCACACCGGGGAGTTAGCTCACACGACCCGGCTTCCACGCGGCCCTTCGAGGGCGGCGCGACCGCGGCCGGTTCACAGCTGCCTAGACCTTGAGGCATAAGGCGGTGACCCGAAGTGTGGCCTCGCGGCTGATGCGACCGCAAATGGGGCGCCCATACGGTGAACAGGTCGATGCGATAAGGCATCACCGATGGGAGCACATGATGATCGAAGTGTCTGGCTTGACGAAGAGGTACGGCGATAAGACGGCGGTGCGGGATCTGACGTTCACCGTGAAGCCGGGAACTGTCACGGGATTCCTTGGTCCCAACGGCGCCGGCAAGTCGACGACGATGCGGATGATCGCGGGCCTGGACGCCCCGACATCCGGTACGGCGCTGGTCAACGGCGCCTCGTACCAGCAGGCGCGGGTGCCGATGGCCGAGCTCGGGATTCTGCTGGAAGCCAAGGCCGTCCACACCAGCCGCTCGGCCTACAACCACCTGTTGGCGTTGGCGCAGACCAACGGCATCCCTCGCTCTCGAGTGATGGAGGTGATCGATCTGGTCGGTCTGGGCGAGGTGGCCCGCAAACGCGCCGGTGGCTTCTCCCTGGGCATGGGGCAGCGGCTCGGGATCGCCTCGGCCCTGCTCGGAGACCCTCAGACCGTCGTGCTGGACGAACCGATCAACGGCTTGGATCCCGAGGGCATCCTCTGGGTGCGCAACCTGCTCAAAGACCTCGCCGCTGAGGGGCGCACAGTCTTCATCTCCTCGCACCTGATGAGCGAGATGGCTCTCACCGCCCATCACCTCATCGTGGTAGGCCGCGGCGAACTCATCGCCGACGTGGACGTCGACGACTTCGTCGCGATGGCGTCGACCAACGTTGTCCTCGTCCGCTCACCGCAAGCCGGCCAGCTGCGCGAACTGCTGCTCGCACCGGATGTCACCATCACCAGCGAGGAAGCGGGGCTGCTGGAAATCCGCGGCGTCCCGGCCGAAGCAATCGGTGACATCGCCTACGACCACCACATCCGCCTGCACGGTCTCGCCGTCCAACAGGCGTCCCTGGAAGACGCGTTCATGGAGATGACCCGCGACTCCGTCGAGTTCCACGCTCACAGCACCACCGACCACACCGGTGCGCCCGCACCGGTCACCGCCCACGCCGGAGGTCCGCGATGACCAGCACCGTGACCCAGCAACCGATCAGACCTACCGTGACACCGCGGTTCAGTGGCATGAAAGTCACGCAAGGACGCGTGATCAAGTCGGAGTGGACCAAGTTTCGATCCCTACGCTCCACCCTCATCACCCTCGTGGTCAGCGTCATCCTCACGATCGGGCTCGGCACGCTGATCAGCGCCGTCACCGCCTCACATTGGTCCCAGTCCTCCCCCGGCGATCGCGCCGACTTCAACGCCGTCGTCACCAGCCTGGACGGAATCCGTTTCTCCCAACTAGCCGTCGGGGTCCTCGGGGTCCTGCTGATCAGCGGCGAATACGCGACCGGCATGATCCGCGCCTCCCTCACCGCGGTCCCGAAGCGGCTTCCGGTGTTATGGGCGAAGCTCTCGGTGTTCACCGGCGTCGTCGGGATCATCTCCATCATCTCGACGTTCATAGCGTTCTTCCTCGGCCAGGCGATGCTGTCGAGTCAGCACCTGCAGGTCACCATCAGCAGCCCAGACGCCCTGCGCATGGTCGCCGGCGCGGGAATCTACGTGCTACTCGTCGGTCTCATCGGGATGGCGCTGGGCGGGTTGATGCGCAACACCGCCGCCGGCATCTCCAGCCTGGTCGCGCTATTCTTCGTCATCCCGCCGGTATTGAACCTGCTGCCCAAGAGCTGGGCGAACAACATCGGCCCCTACCTGCCCTCCAATGCCGGCGAATCCTTCTGGGGCCACCCCAACGGCGTGCACCTATCCGCCCTGGCCGGACTACTCGTGCTCTGCGGGTGGACCGCCGCCGCCATCGCCGCCGCCGCTGTCAGACTGAAGAGCCAAGACGCCTGACCGCCTTGGTCGAGCAGCGTGCAGGTTGGCCCGGACGTAACCGCCGGGCCAATCTGCAGTCCACGACGCGCCCCGTTGAGAGCGGCGGATGTTATTTGATGCCGGTGTTGGCGACGCCTTGGACGATCTGGCGTTGGAAGAGCAGGAAGACCGCGAGCAGCGGGAGGATGCCCAGTACGGATGAGGCCATGGTTTCGGCGTACTGGATTGCCGAGCCGCCGATGAGGCCGCTCAGGCCGACCGGGATGGTTTGTGACTTGGTTTGGGTCAGGACGAGCAGTGGCCACAGGAAGGCGTTCCAGGTGGTGACGAAGGTCAGAATTGCGACAGCGGAGATCGCCGGCCGGCATAGTGGCATGCAGACCTGGGCGTAGATCCGCCACCAGTTCGCTCCGTCGAGGCGAGCGGCTTCGATCAGGGCAACCGGGATCCCTTTGAAGAACGAGTGGAAGACGAACACGGCGATCGGTGCGGAGACGGCGGGCAGTACCAGCGCCCAGTAGGTACCGAGGAGGTGAATGGCCCGGAACTCCATGAACTGAGGCAGGACGATCGCTTCGGTGGGCAGCATGAGGCCGGCCAGGATCAGTCCCATGATCACCGGTTTTCCTCGGAAACGCAGATGGGCGAGGGCGAAGCCGACCATCGAACAGACAATGACGGTGAAGATCACCGACAGGCTGGAAATGATGAAGCTGTTCAGGTACCACCAGCCGAGGGGGTTGCTGTTCCAGGTACTCGAGTAGGCGCGGAAGGTCCAGTGATTCGACCACGGCGTGGTCGGGTTGGCGGTGATCTCGTTGTCCGGACGCAGTGAGGTGATCAGTGCCCACAGAAAGGGCACCAGCCAGATCAGCGCGAACAGGGTCAGGCAGGTCGCGGCCAGCCGGTTGAACGCCTTGGCGCCTTTCTCGGGCTCGGCTGTGGTTCCACGCCGTAGGTGTGCGGCGGGTGGAGCGAGGGTGGTCGTCATGGTCGCGGGTGGTCCCTTCAGGCATTCACGCTGTTGTCGCGGCCGCGGCGCAGGAGTAACCAGCCGGCAGAGATGGCCACAAGGATGACGAAATACACCATCGTGGCGGCCGAGGCGTAGCCGCCGCGGTACGAGGTGAATCCGGTGTCGTAGATGTATTCGATGACCGGTCGAGTCGATTCGTTGGGACCGCCCGACAGCAATATGTAGATCTGGTCGAAGACCTTCAACGAGGCCAGGATCTGCAGAATCAGCACCAAGCTGGTGGTCGGCCGCAGCAGCGGAATCGTCACCATGCGAATCTGCTGCCAGGGGCTTGCCCCGTCGATTGCCGCCGCCTCATAGACCTCTTCCGAAATGTCCTGGATAGCTGCGGTGTACAGGATGAAGTTGAAGCCGAACGTCCACCACAGGGTGAGCAGCACGACGGCGGCCCATGCGCCGGAGGTACTTCCCAGAAAGTTGGGGGCGGTCAGACCGACCCACCCGAATGCCCGGGTAATCAGCCCGGTCTGGGGCGTGTACATGAACGCGAAGATCAGGCAGACCGCCGACGAGGGCACCACGTACGGTGCGAAGAACGCCAACCGGAAGAACCAACGATTGTGGGTGAGCCGGGAGGCGAAGATGGCAAACAGGAGCGGAAGCAGAATGAGCAGCGGCGTGGTGAGCAACGTGAACAGGGTCGAGTGCCACATCGAATACCAGAAATCGGAACTCTTGAACACGGCCGCGTAGTTCGAGAGGCCGACCCAGCCGCCCAACCCCGACTTGACGGTGGTGGTGTTGAAAAGGCTGATCACGATTCCGATCAGGACCGGCCCGATGAGGAACAGGACGTACAGGACGAGGAACGGGGCGGCGAACAGCCAGCCGGCCCGGTGTTCCTGGCTTGGGGCTTCCCGCGACGTGTCCGCTGCCGCACGGATGCCCGTGACCGGCCTGGCTACTGAGGTCGTCGTCATCGTCGTTTCCTCCTACTGGACCGGGGGACGGGCGGTCGAGAACGATTTCAGGCTGGCCGTCATCGCCGCGACGCCGTTCTTGGGGCTGATGGCGCCGGCGAGGACGTTGGTGACCACCGCTCCCATGGCGTTCTGGAAGTCCGATCCGGCACCGGTGTACCAGGCTTCGGGGTCATAGACGGCGTTGAAGGCGGCCTGGATGTAGTTGCTCTGCGGCTTCTGCTTCAGAAAGGCCTTGCTGCGCTGAACCGGCAGCCAGGCCGGGATGTGGCCCCCCTCGGCCCAGATGGAACTGTTGTCCAGCAGTCCCTTGATGAAATCGACGGCATCCGCGGTGCGCTGGGCAGAGCGTCCCGAACTCTTGGGTATGACCAACGAGTGGGAGTCGGCGTAGGCGACCGGTTTCGGACCGAGGATCGCCGGGAAGGGGACGACGTTGAAGTTCAGTGGCTTGCCGTTGGCCAGCGTGACTCCGCGGTAGGTCGGGATCTGCCACTCGCCCTCGAAGAGGAAGCCGGCGTTGCCCTGGCCGAAGAGCGTGCCCACCGTCGTGGGAGTGGCGTTCCCTGGCATCAAGGCGAGGGAGCCGGTGAGGCTTTGCATGAAGGCGAAGGTCTCCTCCAAGGCAGCCTGATCGATCGTGACCCGGGTGCCCTGATCGGACACGATGGGTCCGGCCAGGCCCGAATACAGGGTCATGAACCAGCGCCAGGTGGTCGCCGGATCGGCCGTGTTGGCCGAGACCGCACCGTATTTCGCGCCGGCTCGCTTCATCGCCTTGAGGGCGTTGACGAAGTCGTCCCGGCCGTGCATCGGCTTGAGGGCGTCACCGGCGGCGTTCAGCAGCCCGGCCTTCTTCGCCAGGTCCACGTTGTAGAACATCACGAACGGGTGGGTGTCCAGCGGAACCGCGTAGACCTTTCCGTTCACGGTCGCCTTCGACCACGCCGCCGGGGTGAACTTGTCCTGGGTGATGCCCGCGGCGGCTATCCCCTCGTCTTGGACGGGTGCCAGCAGACCGGCGCGCGCGAGCAAGGGCAGCCGGGACAGGTGCGCAATCGCCACGTCCGGCGGTCGGCCGCTGGACGCCGACAACGCCAACTTCGTGTAGTAGGGGTTTCCCCACGGCAACAGCGTCGATTCCACGGACAGGTGGCTCGACTTCTCGAACGCGTTGACCATCAGCTTCATGTTGGCGCCATCGCCACCACCGAAGAGGTGCCAGAAGATGACATCCGCGGTCGACGGCTGTCCACCGGTGAAGCTCGTCGCGACCGGAGAGGAACACGCCGCCAGCAGTCCGGCGAGCGTCATCCCTCCCCCGGCGGCGAGGAACTGGCGACGGGAAACGGGTCCAGGCATGCCTATCACTCCAACCGTGTGGACTACACCGCGGCAGACTGTTCCACAAAATTTGCATCGCTGCAATAGCGCTCCGGTAAAGACTTTCCGAAGACCCCGGCAACTTCCTTGCATCGTGGTAATGACGGGCTGACCCCAGCCAGCGGCCGACCGGCCTGATGTTCGCCCACGCCACATGCCAGTTGCCTGTGCAGACCCATCCGCCGTATCGTTCCGAAGCCGAAGGCGACGCCAGGACCGCGCCGGGCTTCACCTGCGATGCACGAGCTGGCCCAACCGAACGAATCGGAACGACCGTTCGACCGGCCAGACGTGGACCGACTATCCGAGCCCATGAGAGAGTGAAGCGGTGGCCGTCACTCTGCGCGATGTTGCCGCGCTTGCCGGCGTCTCGCCACGGAGCGTGTCCAACGTCGTCAATGACTTCCGCTACGTCTCCCCCGCGATGCAGGCGAAGGTCCGGGCGGCTCTGGACGAGCTGGACTACAAACCGAACCTGCTGGCCCGCGGGCTGCGCCAAGGGCGCACCGGCACCATCGCCTTACTCCTTCCCGAGATCACCGTGGCGTACTTCAGCGAACTCGCCCACGAGATCGTCGAGCGCGCAAGCCAACTCGGCATCACCGTCATGATCGATGAAACCAGCGGCGCACCGAATCGCGAACTCGCGCTCCTCGAGGTCGCGATGCGTTCCAGCTGGGTCGACGGCGTATTGCTCAGCACGCTCGGCCTGAACGGAGCGGCGCTCGCCGGGGTCAAGTCAGACGTTCCGGTGGTGCTACTGGGCGAACGAACGGCCAAGTCGGCACTGGACCACGTCGGCATCGACAACGTGCGCGCGTCCAGAGACGCTGTGCAACATCTCATCGACTCAGGCCGGCGCCGCATCGCCGCGATCGGCGGAAGCCACGCCCCGTCCGACATGACCTCCCGCCTGCGGTTGAAGGGCTACCGGGCAGCGCTTCGAGCCGCAGGACTTCCCACCGAGGACTACCTCTACGCGCGCACCCCGAAATACCGGCGAGGAGACGCGGCGGTCGCCGTGCGTGCGCTTCTCGCTCATCCGGAGCCGCCGGACGCCCTGTTCTGCTTCAGCGACGAGCTCGCGATCGGCTCACTTCGAGAACTGTACGAGCAAGGTTTGCGGGTGCCATCAGACATCAGCGTCGTGGGATTCGACGACATCGAGGAGTCGCGCTTCACCACGCCCTCGCTCACCTCCATCAGCCCCGACAAGCACCAGATCGCGAGCACCGCCCTCGAGACGCTCATGGCCCGCATAGCCGGCTCGGACCTCAGGCCCCGCGCCCTGCAAGTCGGCTACCAGCTCCTCGCCCGGGAAAGCAGCACTCGTCAGTAGGCTGCGACCACAGTCATGCTGCGCATAGCTGACCACCGAGTTCCGTGCTCGGCCCCCGCTTCCGCCCCACCGCTGAGATGCTCTCGCCGATGCCGGACCGGCGTGACGGATTTCTTGTGTTCGAGCGTGTCGAGGTCACCGCGCCACCTTTCTTGCCACGTTGCAACTCATCTTTCGGCAGGGCAGTATGGCCGCTATGAACAGCACCGGCCATCGGCTCGCAACCACCCTGGATGGCTCCTACCCCCGTCCTCAGCTCGTTCGGCCCGCCTGGCTCGACCTGGGAGGGGCGTGGGGCTTCGCCTTCGACGACGCCGACGTCGGGCGCGGGCAGTCGTGGTACGCGCCCGACGCTTCGTTCGACGGAGCGATCGTTGTCCCGTTCCCCCCGGAATCGAGCGCGTCGGGCGTGGGCGACCCCGGGTTCCACCCCGTCGTCTGGTACCGCCGGCAGCTCGACCCCGCGGATCTTCAGGCAGCAGGTCTGGGCGTACAAGGCGAGCGCATGATGCTGCACTTCGGCGCGGTCGACTACCGCGCCGACGTGTGGCTGGCGGGGCAGCACCTGGGACACCACGAGGGCGGCCACACCCCGTTCGCATTCGACGTCACCGACGTGCTGGCACAGCAACCACATCGTGCCTGGTCCCTCGTCGTACGCGCCGCCGACGATCCTCACGACATCGCCCAACCCCGCGGCAAACAAGACTGGCAGGAACAGCCGCACGGCATCTGGTATGAGCGAACCACCGGCATCTGGCAACCAGTCTGGCTCGAGGCCGTGCCGCAGACCTTCACAGCGGCGGTCGGCTGGTCCTGCGACCTACCGGCCGCCACGGTGGAGCTGGCACTGGAACTCAGCAGGCGCCCCGTCGGCCCGGTGACGGTGACGGTGAACATCGAATTCGCCGGCGAACCTCTGGCCCAAGTGCAGTTCACACAGCATGAACCGCGAACGCGGACAACCATCAGCTTGCAAGGACAGACGAACGGCCAGGCCTACGAGGCGCTCCTCTGGTCGCCGGAGAAGCCACGGCTACTAGATGTCACCTTGCGCGTCGTCTTCGCCGACGGGACCAGCGACGAAATCCAGTCCTACCTCGGCCTTCGCACCGTCGGCTGGGCGGACGGCCATTTCATGCTCAACGATCGGCCCTATTACCTTCGAGCGGTCCTGGATCAGGGCTACTGGCCAGACACCCACCTCGCCGCCCCCGACGCGCAAGCCTTGCGCGACGAGGTGCAGCTGATCCAGAACCTCGGATTCAACTCAGTCCGCATCCACGAGAAGGTGGAGGATCCACGATTCCTGTACTGGACCGACCGCCTCGGCATCCTCGTCTGGGCCGAGAGTCCCAGCGCCTACGAGTTCTCCCCCACAGCCGTCACCAGGACGACCCGCGAATGGGTCGAGGTCATCAGGCGCGACGAGTCGCACCCGTCTCTCGTCATCTGGGTGCCCCTGAACGAAAGTTGGGGGGTCCAGCACATAGCCCACGACCCTCGACAACTGGACTACGCCCGCGCGCTCTACCACCTGACCAAGAGTCTGGACCCGTCACGACCGGTCATCACCAATGACGGCTGGGAACACGCCGACTCCGACCTCTGGACGATCCACGACTACGGCATCAGCGGCGACGAGCTCAAAGCCAACTACCTCGACCACCATGCGGTCGATGACCTGATGTCAGGCGTCGGACCGCTCGGCCGGCGGATGAAGCTGCTGGACCTGCCAGACCGCGGGCAACCGGTGGTCGTGTCGGAATTCGGCGGCATCAGCTATGCCCCGGCGAACCCCGGCAAATCCTGGGGCTACGTCACCGCCTCCAAGGACACGCACTTCGAAGACCTCCTCCGCGACCTGTTCCAAGCCCTTCAGTCCAGCCCGGTGTTGGCAGGTTTCTGCTACACCCAACTCACCGACACCGGTCAGGAGGCCAACGGGCTCACCGACACCCAACGGCGCCCGAAGCTTCCCCTTGCCACCATCCGGTCGATCGTGCTCGGCGAAAACCTCGACATCAGCTGGCACCGACGGCCCAAGCGGGCCGTCGAACAGGTCAGCATTCCGACAGAGTGATCACATGGTCGGCGCGGCGCCAAACAGATCCTCACTTCGGATGGCGGGGTATTACGGTGGGACACGAAGACCTCCAGAAAGTGCGCTCCCGAGACAGCTCGCACTTCACTCAGAGGTCTTCGCTTTCCTCAGCCAGCCACGCCGTCACCAACGTCCGTGGTCAGCACACCGATGAGCCGGTTAACAGGTGGTCGACGAGGTGGGTGAGGTAGGCGTCGTCGACGCCGCCGATGCCGAACAGCAAGCGCAGGTAGATCGGGGCCAGGATGCCGTCCAGGACGTCGGTGTAGTCCAGCGGCGGCTCGCCGCGCTCGGCCGCGCGGTCGAGCATCGTCTGGAGCTGGGCGCCGCGAGCGGCGAGGAACGGCAGCCGCGGGTCGGTGGCGGCGCCGCTCGGGCTGTCGGCGGCGGTGCTGTTCGCGCTGTCGGCGGCGGTGATGACGGCGCGCAGAAAGGCGAGACCGTCGGGGCGGCCGACGTCGGCGGCGGCCTGGCTCGCGTAGCTGAACAGGTCGTTACGCAGCGAACCGTTGTCCGGAATCGGCGACTGGGCGCTGACCCGGCTGACGGCGACGTCCAGCACCAGGGCCTCAACTGTCCCCCAGCGCCGGTAGAGACTGGTCGGGTGCACACCTGACCGAGCTGCGACCTCGGCGACGGTGACCCCCTCGACCCCCTCCTCGGCCAGCAGCTCCGTCACCGCCTGGTGCACCGCCGCACGGACCCTCGCACTGCGGCCACCGGTGCGCCGATTCGCTCCTCTACCTTGCATCAGTCGACCCTAGCGCAAGAATCGTTGCGTTAGGTGAGGGCACGGCGTACGGTCGGCTAAGTCAAGTCTCCTCTCCTTTGGAGTCGTTACGACGCCGCTGCCGCCCTTCCTCACAGACAGGTCCCGTCATGACAGCCACCACGCAGTCCCCACCCGTTCGGGTACGCACCGCCGTCCCGGCCCGCGCCACCAGGGGGAGCCGGATCCGCTGGGTCGTCGTAGCCCTGAGCAGTCTCGCCATCGTGGGCTACGTCGTCGCGATCTACGCCCAGGGCAGCTTGGCGACCCTGTCCAAGACCGGCGCCGGCCTGTCGACCACGTACGCCGACCGCCCCGTCGCGATCCAGGTGGCGTTTTACTGCCACATCACCTTCTCCGCGTTGGCGCTGGGCCTCGGCCCGCTGCAGTTCGTCACCGCCATCCGGCGCAGCCGCCCGCGGATTCACCGCTGGATCGGCCGGGTCTTCCTCGGCTCGGTCGCCGTCGGATCGGTCGCCGCGTTCACCATGTCGTTCGTCAGCTCAGCCGCCTTCGATGGCTTCTTCGGGTTCGGCACGCTGGCGCTGCTATGGGCGTGGACGGCGTGGCACGGCTACACCTCCGCTCGGGCGCACGACTACGCCAGCCACCAGGCCTGGATGATCCGCTGCTTCGCCCTCACGTACGCCGGGGTCACCCTGCGTGCCTGGTTCGGCGTCCTCATCGGCGTGCAGCTGCTGTTCGCGTCCGGACCGGTCGACAGCAACCACGTGCTGGACACCGCGTACGCCGTCCTGCCGTTCCTGTCCTGGCTGCCCAATCTGGTTGTGGCCGAGCTGCTGCTGCGCCGCCGCGGTCTGCCCTCGCTCGCCCTGACGCTCTCACCGACGGCCCCCGCCGGGCCCTTGCGGACTGACCGGTGACTGCGGCATGAGGGTGCACCCTGCACTCGCCACGTTGCTAACCGGCTGCCGCATTGACCCCGAACCCTTGTCCGACTCGGACGTTACATGCTAAACATGCAGTAGTTCGGCTTTGTTACCTCGTGATCACCCTGAGTGCAGTCATCGCCTTGAGTGCGATTCAAGAGAGTTCGCGAACGGAACAGCGGTCCGCCGAGCCACTCTGGGCGCGCTACCCCCGGCCACCCAGTCGCTGATAGGAGGCTCTAAGTGAGACCCACCAGTACCTCTCTGCGCACGGCCATGGCAGCCGTCGCGGTCACCACCGTAGCGGCAGGCGCCCTGCTCAGCGCCCCCTCGTCGCAAGCCGCCCCGACGCCCGTGGCCACCCCTGCCGCGGCAAGCGCGTTGGCCAGCCAACTAGGTGCACGCTCAGCCGGCGCCTACGCGGACGCCACGGGCCACACCGTCGTCACCGTCACCGACGCCACGGCCGCCGGCCAGGTCCGCGCGATCGGAGCGACGCCGGCACTCGTCAAGTACGGAGCTGCCACGCTGGCTGCGGTGACGAGTTCGCTGAACGCCTCCGCGCGGATCGTCGGAACCGCCTGGGCTGTCGACACGCGAGCCGACCAGGTCGTCGTGTCCGTAGACCGGACCGTTACCGGCGCCAAGCTGGCCAAGGTCACCGCGGTGGCCGCTCAGTTCGGTGCCGCGGCGCGCATCGAACACGTGGCCGGAACCTTCAGCAAGCGCATCGCGGGCGGTGACGCCATCTACGGCGGCGGATACCGCTGCTCGCTCGGCTTCAACGTTCGTTCGGGCACGACCTACTACTTCCTCACCGCCGGGCACTGCGGCAACAGCGCCTCCACGTGGTACTCCAACTCATCGCAGACCGCGGTGCTCGGCAACACCGCGGGCAGCAGTTTCCCCGGCAACGACTACGCGATCGTGCGATACAGCACCAGCACCGTTCCGCCCGGCACCGTGGACCTGTACAACGGCACCTCGCAGGACATCACTACGGCAGCGAACGCCTACGTCGGCGAAGCGGTGAAGCGCAGCGGCAGCACCACCGGTGTGCACGGCGGCACCGTGCAGGCCGTCAACGCCACGGTGAACTACGCCGAGGGCGCGGTTTCGGGTCTGATCCAGACCAACGTCTGTGCTGAGGGCGGCGACTCCGGTGGCTCGCTGTTCAGCGGGACCACCGCGCTCGGTCTGACCTCCGGCGGCAGCGGCAACTGCACCTCCGGTGGCACGACCTACTTCCAGCCGGTCACCGAGGCGCTGTCGGTCTACGGCGTGAGCGTCTACTAACTCTCAAACCAACGTCGAACACCACGGGCCGGTCGCTCTCGCATCTCGGGCGACCGGCCCGTGGCGGCCTCGGTGCACGTCGACCTCGGACTCAGCCGAGATAAGCAGTGGGCCGGTGTGTGCCGAGGGGCCGGGTGAGCTCCAGGGTGTTGCCCACATCGAGTACCTTCTGCTCGCCCAAGGCCGGTCCAATTATCTGCATACCTACCGGCAGGCCGTCCACGAGACCGCATGGCACCGACAGACACGGGAGTCCGAGCAGGCTGGCGGGGCCGACGAGGCGGATCATGCTGTCGATCGCGTTGACCTGTTGCCCGTTGACGAGTGCTGTGGACGCGCCGACCGCCGGTGTGCGGCTGCCCAGAGTGGGAGCCACCAGCACGTCGACGTCGGCGAACGTGCGATGCACCTCCCGCCTGAGCTGTCGCCGAATCTGCTGCGCCTGCAGGTAGTCGACGGCCGAAGGCAATTCGCCGCACTCCAGAAGCAACCGCACGTCGTCCCCGAAGTCTTCAGGACGGTCCCTGAGGTTGGCGTGGTGCACCGTGCTGGTCTCGGAGGTATCTATGACGGTGAGAGCGAACTCGGTGTGTCCGAGCCCGCTGATCGATACCGCCTGGATCGTGGCGCCCCGGTGCCGGAGGGTGTCGATACTGTTCCAGACGCTCTGCGCAACCGCATCGTCCACGTCGGCGAAGTAGAAATCCTCCTCCACGCCGATGACGAGGCCCTCGCAGCTGTCCCTCAGAGATTTCGCCGTCAGGGTCGGCGGCAGCTCGAGCGATCCCGGATCGCGAGGATCGTGGCCGCTGATGGCGTCCAGCACGAGTGCGGCATCCCTGACCGTCCGGGTGATCGGTCCGACGTGGTCCAGGGTCCAGGCCTCGGGAAAGACGCCGAAGCGGCTCACCCGGCCGTACGTCGGTTTCAGGCCGACGACACCGCAGATGGCCGCGGGGATCCGGATCGATCCTGAGGTGTCGGACCCCAGAGCGGCCACCGCCATGTTGCTGGCGATCGCCGCAGCTGACCCACCGCTCGATCCTCCAGGAGTCTTCGACAGGTCCCACGGATTTCGACAGGTTCCCCAGTGGGGATTGTCCGTGGTGCCTCCCAGCGCATATTCGTGCATGTTGGCCTTGCCCAAGAAAACCGCTCCGGCGCTCGTCAGACGGCTGATGACTCCTGCGTCACTGCTCGGGACGAAGTTCGCGTGGATCTTCGAGCCCATCGTCGTTCGCCTGTTCGCGATGTAGATGTTGTCCTTGATGGCCATGGGAATTCCGTGCAGCGGACCGCGGTAATGACCGGCGGCAATCTCGGACTCGGCTCTCTTCGCACTGTCGAGGGCATCATCGCCGTACACGTCGATGTACGCCTTCAGTTTTTCGTCGTGGCGCTGTACGGCGGTGAGCGCTGATGAGACGACGTCCACCGGCGAAACGTCGCGCGAGGCGATGAGCACCGAGAGCTCCGCGACAGAAAGCGCCGCGAGGTCACTCCGCATCCGGGCTCACCGCCGTCCACGTGATCGCGATCTCGCTGTCCGCCAGGGCATGCTCCTCGATCTGTGCACGCAGGAGCCGGATCTTCGTCCAGTACTCGCTGAGCGGCTGCCGGTCCTCGTCAGGCACAACGAGGTCTCGTCGGTGCACCAGGTGGAGCAGGTCAACATCGGTGGACATGCGCTCCGTCCCCCCGCTCGTTGGGCCCGGTCCGGAACTTCCCGCGCTCGACGTCATTCGGAGACCTGTGCATGTCGAAGGGCCGCGATCGCCGCGGTCTTCGACCGCAGATAGAAGAGGTAGTAGGCGAGGCCGACCAGATAGATGATGACCACGATGATGAGGTCCCGCCGGGTCTGCTGGCTCAGGGCCAGCGCTGCCCCGACGATGGCCAACAGCGGGGGAAGCGGGAACAGGGGCAGTCGGAACGTCCGTGCCGAGGTCTTGTCCCGTAGCCGGCTGACGATCGCGGTGACACCGACGAAAATGTAGATCGAGATAGTCAGTACTGATACGAACGTGACAACCGCCACGATGTTGGACAGGAAGCACAGGATGGTGGCGCAGAACCCGACAGCGAGCGTAGCCACCCAAGGTGCGTCCGTGGCCGGCAGCAACTTGTGCAGCGCCTTGCTGACCGGCACCGGCCAGATTCCGTCCCTGCCACTGGCCCACAGCACCCTCGCCATCTGCAAGGTGATCGCCAGGCAGGCGTTGAAGAACGCGATCACCGCGCCGATCGTGAGGATGGTCGCCGCGGAGTGCCCCCATCGCTGCTCGACGACGTAGGTCAGCGGCGTGCTGGATCCGAGGAACTTGGTGAGGTCCGGCGTGCCGAACGCAGCTCCCAGGAAGGCGGCGAGTTCCAGAACCACGCCGATGAGGCAGGAGTACAGCACCGCCTTTCCGACGTTACGGGTGGATCCTTTCGTTTCCTCCGAGAAAGAAATGGCCGCGTCGTAGCCGTTGACCGACTGCAAGGCGACGGCTACCGCGGCGATGACAGCCCCCGTGCTGAAGGAGACCAGACGACCGTCGACAAGACCTTGTGGGTGCACGAACGTCGACACACTCTGGACCGGGTGAGAGAACCCGGCGATGGCGATCACCGCGATGACCACCATCTCGAGGAGGAGGAACAGCGCGGTCATCAACGCGTTGACGTGAATCTTCAGCATCGCGAGTCCGGTGACGACCACCATCGCTACCGCGGAAGTCAGGTTCACCGGAATCGACGAGTTGAGCGAGTTGAGGTACGTCCCCACTCCGAGAGCGATGCTCGCCGGCAGGAAGATGGCCTGGACCACGTAGCTCAGCAACGTGAGGAACGAGGCCCAGGTGCCCAGGACGCGCGCCACGATGCTGTAAATCCCGCCGGCGATGGGGAACAGCGCACCCAGCTCTGCCATGCACAGCGCGACCATGACAGCCAGACCGGCTCCCGCGAGATAGGCCATCACCGAGCCCGTTCCGGCCAAGGCGACGACCGCAATCCCCACGATCAGCAGCGAGCCCGCGGGCGTGATGTCGGACAGCGTCAGGATGACCGAGCCCATTGTCGTGAGTCCACGCTCGAGCCGGGGCGTGTAACCGAGCTGTCGCAGACGAACGTCGCCGTCGTCGGCCGGTCCCGTCGTCACGTCGTCGGCCTTCGCGTTCGCCATGCGAATCGCTCCTCCAGGTTGGCTGTTGCATCGAGCCGTCGGGCTTCCGCCACAGCTTAGGAAATGCCCGTCGTCCCTCGAGTTGTGGGCGCGAACAGCAATTCGCCACCGAGTTCGTACGCCTGCACGATGACAGGTTCCGACGCGAGGAAGCAGCGTCGTCAGCGCGAAACGCTCGAGAGGAAAGTCCCGCACCGCTGTCGCGGAGACGTCCACCTCGCGGATCGCTATCAGCTCACAGTGCAGCCAGATGATCATGCCGCTATGGTCCGTTCATCGGGTGTGGGCTGCGAGTGTGGCGTGGAGGTATGCGTGAACAGCGACGAGCAGCGACGTCAAGCCCGGTCGGCGCGGCACTATCTGTTCGACGGGCCGCTGACCAGGCGGTTGCAGACCACCATCGCGCTGGCCGCGCGCGCGTTGGAGTTTCCTACCGCGATGGTCAATATCCTCGATGAGGACTTCGCGCACACCATCAGCCTGGTCGGTGCCGGCGACCTCGCCGCATCCCCCCGGGAAGAGGTTATGTGTGACACGACGGTCCGCTCGGGTCGACCGCTCATCGTCGCCGACGCCGCCGCCGAGGCCAGGTTCGCCGACGTGCCAGCGGTCGCGGCCGGTGCCCTGGGCAGTTACGTGGGGGTACCACTGACCGGCCGCGAAAGCCTGGTCGTGGGAACGATCTGCGTGATCGACGTGCGCAGCCACCAGGTGGACGAAGGTCAGGTCCAGCGGTTGGTCGAGTTCGGCAAGGTCGTGGAGGACCAGTTGGACCTCATGCGACGCCTGCGAGAGCACCGCACTGCCGGCACAGTCGCCGCCGCCGAGCTCGCCACGGCTATCAGGACGGGACAGATCGTGCCGTGGTATCAGCCCATCATCGAGTTGGGCACCGGCGCGATGGTGGGGTTCGAGGCGTTGGCCCGCTGGCAGCATCCGTCCGGGCAGTTGGAGGAGCCCGGTGTGTTCGTGCCCCTGGCTGAAGACAGCGACCTGATCATCGATCTCGACCTGATGGTGATGCGTCAGGCCCTCACCGACCTCAACCAATGGCAAAGACACCAACCAGGCACGCGGATGAGCGTCAACCTGTCCGCGCGCCACTTCGGCCGTCCAGAGGGTCTTCCTCAGATCCACTCGGTGGCCCTCGATGCCGGCGTGGCACCCGAGCAGATCGACCTCGAACTGACCGAGACGATCCCGCTGGTCACCGACACGACCTCCAGCTCCAGCGTCACCCGCCTTCGCGAGCAAGGCTTCCGGGTATGGCTGGACGACTTCGGCACCGGCTGGTCATCACTGGAACACCTCATCCGGTTCCCGGTGGACGGCATCAAGATCGACCGCGTGGTCGCTCTGGCGCTAGGCACCCACATCGGAAACGCCGTCACCCGCGCGGTCACCGGCCTCGCCAGCGAGATGGGCTTGACAACCACCATCGAGGGCGTCGAAACCCACCAGCACGCCAGCATCGCTCACCAGCTGGGATGTGACTACGCCCAGGGGTACCTCTGGTCGCGGCCCTTGCCCGCCGCTGCCGTGGACGCCGCCATGGCATCAGCATGACCGGTACAACAGCGAACACGCGGTTCAGGAACCGCCCCCTCCGGCCGATGGGATAGTGCATGGCCGGTAATCGGCGACCGCCGAGAGAGTTACCTCGGCCGCGTGAGAACGGGGGCGAGGGGTGGCAGCTCAGGTGCCCGCGGCGTATCGCGGTGCCGGCATGCCTCCTTCCGCGGGAGACTGGCTCGCCCGGGTCTGCCGGGCAGTGGTGGAGATCGACGACGAACAGCAGGTGTTACGGCTCGTTGCCGAGGCCATCTGCGGGGTGTCCGGGTGGGGCGCTTGCGTGGTCGCCATCCCCGACGCTGAAGGGCTGCTGCACGCGAGGGCGACCGCAGGGGTCAGTGCGGCGGCGGACAAGCAGCTACGGAACCGGCCCGTTGCCCGCGAGATCTACCGGCGGTTATGGGAAGCCGGCACTCCCGCCGGTCCTGCGCGGGTAGTGCCGGTCGGTCACCCGTTGTTTCGTGAGCCCGCTGTGCTCGGATGTCTGGTGAACGCCCACGAACCCGACTCCATCACCACAGCTGCGACGGACCGTGGCCGGCGGCCGCTGGTGCTGATACCGCTGCAGGATGCCGACAGGGAACTGGTGGGCTTCATCAATGTCGACGTGCCCCCTGAGGACGCGGGCATCAGCGGTCAGTTGGCCTCGCACTGGTCGGTCCTGGCCGACCTGGCGGTGGCCGCTATGGCGCTGGCCGCCGCGCGGGCGACGGCACGCTCACAGGGCTATCTGACCGAGGGCCTGCTGCACGCGACCGCCGGGGTGCGCAGCAGCCTGCAACTGGACGAGGTACTCGCCGACATCGCCGCGGCAATGACCGCGACCGGCGGATTCCACCGGGTGGGAATCAACCTGCTCGATGAGGCCGGGATCCTGCATACCCAGGCCACGGCCGGTATGCCCGAGGCCGACGCCGCCCGGCTGCGGGCCACGCCCACCTCCGTATCGGCGATGGGCCCGCTGATGCGTCCGCAGATGCGCGTCAGCCGCTCCTACGTCTTCGACCACCGCTACTTCGACTGCCCACCTGAGCTGCTCGCGCTGCTGAGCGTCCCCGACCACGGCCCCTCCGACGCGGACGCCCCCCAGGACGCCGCTGATCGATGGCACCCGCTGGACTCCATGACCGTTCCGCTGTACGACCAACGTGGCGCCTTGATCGGCATCATCTCCGCCGACGAGCCGTGGGACGGCAAATTCCCCGATCTGGCCCACATCCAGGCGCTGGAGTTCTTCGCTGATCAGGCGGCGGTCGCGATCGGGCAAGCACGCCAGCACGAGCAGTTAGCCGCACAGGCTCGGACCGATCCGCTGACCGGAGTCGCCAACCGGCAGGTGCTGCTGGAGGCGCTGCGCCGTACGCTCACCGACGTGGGCCGGGCTGGAACCTCCTGCGCGGTGTTGTTCTGCGACCTGGACCACTTCAAGATCGTCAATGACCGCTATGGCCATCCGGTCGGAGATCAGGCGCTGCAGGCGGTCGCGAACGCGTTGGCCGGTCGTGTGCGCGCACGGGACCTGCTTGCCCGTTACGGCGGAGAGGAATTCGTCATCCTGGCCCCTGACACCGATGCCGAAGCGGCGTGTGCGCTGGCTGAACAGCTCCGCAGCCGCGTCGCCGCGCTCGGTGAGCCGGAGCTGCCCCCCGGACTCACCGTGCACATCTCCATCGGCGTCGCCATCAGCGCCCCGTCGCGGCCGACGGTGGCCGCCGATTCACTCCAGCAGGCCATCGACGAGCTGCTGATCACGGCCGACCAGGCGATGTATGAGGCCAAACGCCACGGCCGCGACCAGGTCCGCCTCGCCGGGCAGCTCTGAGTTCCGTCTCCCTCTTGTGATGGCCCGATACCGAGTGTCGATGGATATCGGTGGCACGTTCACCGACGTGGTCACCTACGACGATGACTCCGGAGTGTTCGCAGCCACCAAGGCGTCCACGACGCCGGGCAATCTCAGCGAAGGCGTGCTGACGGGTCTCGGCTCGGTCGACTGGACCGGCAGCGACCGGGATGCGCGCGGGCCGATCAACCTGCCGGTCGGCCACACCGCGGCCTTCTGCAGCTGATCTTCAAAGCGATGACTACTCCCGACACATCCGTGGTGGCGGGCAACTTCCGGCCGCTGCGGGTGATCACCGGGCCTGGCTCGGTCATGCACGCGGTGCCGCCGATGCCGACCTTCACGCTGTGGACCGGCTCGATCGGCGGCGAGGTGGTGCGCAAGGCGCTCGGGCAGGGCAGGCGGAAATCGTGCCGGCCCGCATGCCGGCGGTGACGGCATCATGCACCTTTCCGAGCCTGGCTGCCGCAACAACCCGGTGGAGGCTCTCGAGGCCAAGTCCCCGATGTTCATCGAGTCCTACGGTTATCGGCCCGACAGCGGCGGCGCGGGACGGCACCGTGGTGGCGTCGGCGTCGGGCGAGCGTACCGATTCACCGCGCGCTCCAGTGGGATCTGCCTGGTGTACAAGACAAAGCCGAAGCCATGGCCGATCGCTGGCGGTTCCGAGGGCGATAACAACCACGTCGTGCTGAACCCGGGAACCGAGCGCGAGATCGTGCAGGGCGGAAGCTACAACCACCTCGAAGCCGGCGACGTGCTGCTGAACAACACCGGGGGCGGTGGCGGTTACGGCGATCCGTTCCAACGCGAGCCGGCCCGCGTCGCGCACGACGTACGCAACGGCTTCGTATCGGTTGGGGGCGCCGAGCGGGAGTACGGTGTGATCGTGGATCCAGAAACCTTCGTGGTGGACGGGGAAGCCACGAGCCTACGGCGAGAGCAGGCGGTGTGAGCACCCTGTCGGTAGTCAACGCCCTGGTCTTCGACGGGGTGTCGGATGAGCTCATCGACGGACCGGTGCATGTGGTCGATGGCCGCATCGCCGCTGTCGGTGGACCGGAGCAGCCAGCCGATCACATTCTCGACGCGCGCGGCGGAACGGTGCTGCCGGGGCTCATCGACGCTCACTGCCATGCCTACGGCATCGATCTGGACATGCTGGCGTTGGAGTCCCGGCCACTGAGCTACGTCGCACTGGCCGCAGCCCGTCGGCTCGGCGCTGCGCTGGCGCGTGGATTCACCACTGTGCGCGACCCTTCCGGCGGCGACGCCGGGCTGGCTCGGGCCATTGCCGAAGGCCTGATTCCAGCGCCGCGCTACCTGTGGACCGGTCCGGCGCTGAGCCAGACCGGAGGTCACGGCGACGTCCGCGCCGCGGACAGTGACGTGTGCGGCTGTTCCGCGCACACCGTCGAGGTTGTCGATGGTGTGGACCCGCTTCGGCGAGCCGTGCGGGAGCGGTTCCGACGCGGTGCCCACGCCATCAAGATCATGACCTCGGGTGGTGTCGTGTCACTGACCGATCCGATCCGCATTCCGCAGTATTCCGATGACGAGATACGCGCCGTGACAGACGAGGCGGCTCGACGCGGCAGCTATGTCGCGGCGCACGCCTACTCGCCGGAGGCGATCCGCCACGCTATCGACAACGGGGTGCGCAGCATCGAGCACGGAAACCTGCTGGACGCCGACACCGCCGCGGCCATGGCAGCCGCCGGCGCCTTCTTGGTGCCGACCTTGGCTACCTACGATGCCATGGAGCGGCGCGGGGCCGATGTCGGCATGGCCGCGATCTCGCGACAGAAGAACCGCGAGGTCCTCGAGGCGGGACGCGAAGCCGTACAGCTCGCTCGGGCAGCCGGCGTGCGTGTCGGTTTCGGCACCGACCTGATGGGCGCACTGGAGGACGAGCAACTCAACGGACTGCGGCTGCAGGTCGAGCTGGACGGGGTGCTGACCGCGCTGCGCTCGGCGACCTCGGTCAACGCCGAGCTGATCGGTCGGTCCGATCTCGGACGCATCCAAGAGGGCGCCGTGGCCGACCTGCTCATCGTAGCCGGCAACCCGGTGGAGAACCCGGCCGTACTTTGGTCCGACCGGACCAAGCGAATCGTGCTGCAGGGCGGCGTCCAGATTTGACCGGCGTGCGGCCGTACCTGGCTGGCACGTCATGGGCAGCCTGACCCGAGCGAACCACTGCTGATCTGGATCGGGCTGCTACCCGGACTATGCCCGGAGCTTCGAGGATGGTTTCCAGCATGGTGACCAGGCGATCGTGGTCCCGCTCCCCCGCAGTCGCTGGTGGACGGCGCATTCGGCCCGGCTCTTACTCGGCCGGCTCTTGCGACCGGTCGACCGGATGCGCGACGCAGCCGGCTCGGTGCACCTGCGCGGTGATGGCGGACCGCAGGGAGTCAACGTCGAGGCCGTGCGCCCGGTCGTGATCGGCGACGGTGCCGAAGCGGTGCAGATCAGCCTGGCGCACGCCGTGGCTGAACAGTCGATGCGCGCGGTGCCCGAGCGCGTCGTTGATCTGTGCGGCTGCGGTGCCCGCGAGGTAAGGCTCCACGAGCACGACCGTCGCTGCGGAATCCGACCCCGCAGCGAGCACGCGGTCGGTCTCGGCCGCGAGGGCGGCGGCGTCGAGCGGTCGGACGGTCCGCACGTGCAGCACCGTGACGTCCAGGTCGTCGACGGCCGCACACACCGATCCAGCAGCGGTCCCACGGCGAGCACCACCGCGTCGCGGCCTCGGCGCACGACCGCCAGGCCGCCGGTTGACGGCGCCGCCGTCTGCGCGCTGAGCCGCAGGTAGGTCCGGGCCCGCCGGTCCACCGCGTCCAGGAGCAGCGGCCGCACATCCGCCGCGGCCGACGGCACCTCGATGTGCCAGTCCCCCAGCGTCGACAGCAACGCGACGTCGCCCGGAGCGTGATGCGTCCGCCCGTACGCGGGCTCGTCGTACGAGGCGCCGATGGACACCAGCACTGCGGGCACGTCCTGATGGCTCAGGTCCAGTTTGATCTGCTCGAACGCACGCTCGATCAGGAACGTGGCGTAGGTGTGCACGATCGGCACCATTCCGGCCAGCGCGAGCCCACCGGCCACGCCGACCAGAGCTTGCTCGCGGATACCGACGTTGATCACACGATCGCGCAGGCGGTTCGGCACGCCGGCGAAGGCGACGGTGGAGATATCCGCCAGCACAACCACCGCATCGTCACGGGTGTCCAGTGCTTCGATAGCGGCATCGACGAACGCGACGCGCATCAGGCGGCCTTGTCCGCGACCCGTACGACGACGGCGTGCGGTCGGCGTGGATCGCGATGGCGCAACGCCGTGACCAGGGCATCGCGGTCGCCGCCCTCGACCGTCGTCGTGCCCCAACCCTCCACAGCGAAGCGGGCGCCGATGCCGCCGGGCCAGCCGAGGCTCGCGCTGCGGTTGTCGACCACTACGGCCGTCAGCCCGTCCAGGCCGAAGCGTCCCGCGACCGCGATCGCCTCGGCGTTGCTGCCCTCGTCGAACTCGGCGTCGCCGAGCAGCGCGATCACCCGCCCGGTGTTCCGGTGCAGCCGCACGGCCAGCGCGGTTCCGACGCCCAGCGCCAACCCATGGCCGAGCGAGCCGCTGGAGATCTCCACGCCGGGCACGCGCAGCCGGTCCGGGTGCAGTCCGAGCGGGGAGTCGTAGTCGCGAAACGTCGGCAGCACGTCGGGGTCGAAGAACCCGTACGCGGCCAGCACCGCGAAGTAGGCCATCGGCCCATGTCCCTTGGACAGATAGAAGCGATCGCGGTCAGGGTCGTCCAGGGCGTCGGGGAACACGTCGAGGACGTCACCGTACAGCGCCGAGAGGACGTCGAGGACGGAGGTGGCACTGGCGTCATGTTTTTCGTCGCCCGTTTGCCGGGCCATGAAGTCGATGATCTGGGATCGGGTTGCATGCGTGTTCATGCGGCAACTCATACCTCAAGTGGGCTCGAGGTCAAGCCGCTACGGTGAGGCGATGGAGACCACGCTCAGCATCGGGGATTTCGCCGCGCGTTCGGGCGTCAGCGTGTCCGCGGTGCGCTTCTACGAGCAGAACGGCCTGATTACCTCGACGAGGACGTCGGGCAACCAGCGGCGCTACGCCCGCACCGAACTGCGCCGGCTGGCCGTCGTACGCGCCGCGCGGCAGTTGGGGATTCCGCTGGCCGACATCCCAGACGGCGCTGGCGACACTGCCCGACGGTCGAGCGCCGACGCGGCGCGACTGGACCCGGCTGTCGCGGCGGTGGCGCGCGACGATCGACCAGCGCATTGCCGATCTGCAGTCGCTCAAAGACCGGCTGGACGGGTGTATCGGCTGCGGCTGTCTTTCCCTGCGCCGCTGTGCGCTCTACAACGCCCAGGACGTAGCGGCCGAGTTCGGCGCCGGGCCGCGGCTGCTGCTCGGTACCGAGGCCCAGTAGCGCTCTGCGCTGGAAGCGACGCCGTAGCCGGTTCTCAGGGATCACGGTGTTGGCGTCTCATGGTTCTTGGCTGGGCCACGACGCGTGGGTGACTTCACCGCCGCGGACAGACACGATGAGCGCTACCGCCCCACCGTCGCGTTGATATAGCTCGTAGGAACCAGCGGTCAGTTCGGCGAACACCGCGGTATGCAGGATTCGCCCGTTGGCGGGTCTACCGAGGACGGCGACGTGCAGCAGGTGGTGCTCGTGCCCGGATGCGTGATGGGTGTGTACATGCGTGCCAGTCGAATGGTCCGGCGAAGTAGGCCGGATCTCGATTTCGACGCCTTCGAGTTCGGCCGGCGCCGAGACGATCAGAGCGCCGATGTCGTCCCCGATGTCGAGCACGACTGATCCTTGGCCGGCATGGGTATTGTCCTCGGGCATGTGCGTGGCTCCTATGGGCGGTGCCCGGCGGCCTGCTGGCCGCCGGGACCGCGGTGTTCTGAGCTTGGCCGATCAGCTTTGGTCGATCAGCTTTGGTCGACGGAAACAGGCCCCGGCTTGTACTGGTAGCCGCCAAGGGGTGTAGCGAGATAGGGGAAGGTCCGCGGGTAGGCACCGTTCGTGTTGTGGGTGCCGTCGGTGACTCCCGCGGCTGCGGCATCAGGTCGGAAGCTCGGATCGACCAACGGAATGGTGAGGCCGGCGATGGCTCGTAGCTCGATGGTCGCGACGTCGTCGAGGACCCGTCGCCCGTTCGGGAATCCGGCGAGGTCTCCACCGAGAATTCCGAGCTCGTTGGGCTTTGCCGCCGGTGGAATCGCTACGTTCAACCGGAGCATGTCGGCTTTCGTGGCACCGGTGTAGTTCTGGAATCCCTTCACGACTCCCTTCGGGATACCGGTGAGCAGAATGGCATCCAGATCGGCGCGAGCCTTGGTGTAGGACTTCAGGTGCGGGAACGTAGTCGGATACAGGACCGGCAACAGGGCTGCGAGTTCGGGATGATCGACGTACTTCGCGAACGCGGCATCGGCCGACGGCGGCAACGTGTTCCACAGATCTTTCTTGGCCATCGGAACCAGCAGCTCGTTGAACAGCGGGTTGGCCAGTCGCGAGACCTGCTGAAACGGACCGTGCCCGACGGGGCGTCCGGACGGTCCGCCGTCATACACCCGAACCTTGGGACGGCTGGCAGATGCCCATACGCCGATGACGGAATTCGACTCCAGAACGTCGTCTGCGTCAGGCACATCGCCCCGGCGCGTCAGATCGCTGGTCGGAACCTGCAAGGCGATGCTGTGCACGTTCAGGCCCTGCAAGCCGTTGATGCCCATCGCATCCGCGCTCGGGATCAGGTGGTGGCTCTGGAACGGACGAAGCGTGCCGAGGTCGAAGACACTCCCGGTGTCGACATGGAACGCTTCAGCTCGCTGGCCGGCGAATACCCGCCGTCCGCCAGGCAGTCGATGTAGTGCCTCCGGGAAGAACAGGTCGTCATAGTCAGGCGTGCTCCGGACTCCGACGTTGCACGGCGGTACAGCAAGACCAGAGGCCAGAACGTGTGCGTCGCCGGCGCGCGTGACGCGCGTGACCGAGTAGAACTGGGGTCGGTTCCAGTTCTTGCTGCCCAGCGACAGAATCGGGCCGGTGTTGTAGAGGAAGGTATCCGGGTTACGGATTTCGGTGGTGAACCGGAACTGGTAGCTGATGTCGGCTTGAGCGTCACCGCGGTTGGAGACGTGGATCTCGTAGAGAACGTCGTCTCCGAACTCGTAGAAGTTCGGCCCACCGTTCGGAAGCTGCAAGGGCAGGAAGTTGGCGATGAGGGTGACCGTGTTGGGTCGGTCGGGCGAGATGAAAGCGTACACGTCAGTGTTGTCTGCGACCGGATCCTTGGACGTTTCCGGCGCTTCACGATGTGAGGACATAGTTGACCTTCCTGGGTCTGGACGTTTACAGGGCGTCGCCGGTTGTCGTCGCGACGCGCGAGATTCGCACGGTGGCAACGGATCGAGTCGCCGCCCGTGAGAAGGAACGGGTTAAGAAGCTGCCCGTGCGAGCCGGTTGACGAGATCATGGTCGTGCACGATTACCTCGCGCTCGCCGATCATCACCGACAGCTCACCCTTGGACACATCGTGGATGTACGCGACAACGGGGCCGGTCACGGTGACCGCCTTGCTGCTGCTGGGCGTCGAGGCATCGGCCGCCGGGGCCAGAGCCGCGACGCCGACAGCGGCGGCTCCAGCGCCTGCCATAGCCAAGAAACCGCGTCGAGTGGAATCAGTCATTGCCACACCTTCCGGAAAAACCGCATCGGGCGTCACAGTCGCCGGCAGTTTGAAGCCAGCACCATGACCTAATAGGGCACATTCGGGCGATGCCGCCGCTGCTACCGAGTCCCCCATCTGCTTCCGGCCAACACACGTCCCCCGCGAAATCGAAGTGTCCCGCCAGGTTACGAACAACGCAACTCTGAACTGGGCTGACCAGGCAGCCGGGGACATCCAATCTACTGTTAGGTGATCTACACCCTCCGCCGTATAGATACCGTGAAATAATAAGGACATCGCGCACCACGGCTCGGCGTAATGGCAGCCGCATGCGCCGTTCCTCCATGCTCACCCGGCACAGTTGCCCAGGCGCATAGCGTCCACACTTCGGCGCATACCGAAACGTTCCGGGCCTACGCTGAGGACATGCCGTCAGCACAGACAGCCACGCTCCTCGAACTGCCCGTCGGTCCTGTTCCGGCCGGTGGCGCCGCTCGCGCACTACAAACGGCGATGGCCCGCTTCACCAACGGACCCGAGCACCGGCAGCGATGGGCCGACGTCCTGCGAGTTCTCGAGGCCCTTGATCCCGCGTCCGCCCGTGAGCAGGCCTGCGAACTCGCCGGGCGCCTGCTCCGACGGCGTACTCGACGCTTTACACCGCCGCAGCTCCGCCTGCTGGACAGCGAGCCTGAGTTGGCAGCCAGATCCAACATGACGCTGCCCACCCACCAGACGGACTGCACACGACATCGACTGACATTGGAGGAGACCTGCGATGAGGCGCTATGTGCTTACCGGCGCACCGGGGTGCGGCAAGACCACCGTTGCGGCTGCACTCGGGCAGCGGGGCTACGTCGTAGTGGCGGAGGCAGCGACGGACGTCATCGCCAGACAGCAGGCGCGTGGAGTCGATGAGCCGTGGGAACGCGAAGACTTCCTCCATCAGGTCGTCGAGCTGCAGCGGCAACGCCAACTCGAAGCTGGCGGCAACGGCACAGTGCAGATCTTCGACCGATCACCGCTGTGCTCCCTGGCCCTCGCGCGGTACTTGCAACGGCCCGTTTCGCTGATCTTGACCGATGAGATCGCCCGCGTGGTCAAGGACAAGATCTTCGAGCAAGATGTGTTCTTACTACGCCCGCTCGGGTTCGTCACCGCGACCGCGGCTCGGCGGATCAGCTACGCGGACTCGTTGGAGTTCGAGCGCATCCACGAAGCGACCTACCGAGAGCACGGGTTCAGCCTCGTCGACATCGCGCCTGGCGATGTCCCGACTCGCGCCACGGCGGTCGAAAGCCACATCCAGTCGGCGCTCTGACCGGAATGACGATCCGCTACCGACACCACTCGGTGCCATAAATGAGTCGTCGTCTCGCCGCCAGTCTCGGGCTATCGTGGTGTGCAGCTTTGCCGTTCCATCTATGGCGCAATAGCCGCCGAGGTCAACCCGGTCAGGCGCGGTGACGCAGATGAGCGCACGTCAGTCCAGGGCTGGCAGGTCGGTGAAGCGCACCAGGGAGGCGACGTTCGCGAGGTCGGCGCGGGTGGTCTCGTCGAGTTGATCGATCATGAGTGAGGTGCCGACGAGTACCGCTCCGCAGCTACGAACGAGCTGTTGGACGGTGTTGGCTTGGCTGCCGGTTTCCGCCCAGTCATCGACGAGTAGGACGCGGTCGCGAGCATGAACGCTGTCGCGTTGGATGAGCAGTTCGTGGTTGTGTCCGCGGTAGTCGCGAGGGGTGGTCAGGCGAGCCTTGTCGCCGGGGAACAGTGATCCGCCTTTGCGAATCGCGATGAACCCGACGCCGAGTTGGATGGCTGCGGCACCGCCGAGCAGGAATCCTCGTGACTCGATGCCCGCGACCGCCGTAATCGACGCGGTGCGAAACGGCGCCACCATGCCTGCCACGACACGCTCGAACGCATCCGCGTCGCGGAAGACGCGCCATACGTCAGCGTGACCCCGTGCCACTGGAACGTGCGCAGCAACGCGGCCCTGCCTGCGGCGACTTCAGCCAAATGATTTTTCCCCACGATCGCCGGAACCGCGGAACGCACCTTCGTGGGAGCCGGCACCATCGAAGGCCGGCTACGTAGCTGAGGCCATGCGATCTTACTGGGCGGCGGCCGCTGCTCGCAGCTGTCGGCTGAGTTCCTCTGCCCGGGTATGCGCCTCGGCGGCGCGCGTTTCAGCGTCGGCCAAAACCGGCGCAGCTCGGTCACATACTCATCGACCTGCGCGCGATCGTAGCCGCGCCGCTGGGACTTGAACTCCGGATAGGCCGGCGTCGCCGCCGGGACATCGGCCGCGGCAGGTGTGGTCACGGCGGACGTCGTCGCCGCGCTGGAGTCGAGGTAAGTATCGGTCATGATCAAATTCCCGTCTTGAGAAGTTTCCGGATTTCGACGCGGTCGGCTCCGGGTGCCAAAAGAGGTCACCAGCCGACTGTGGTTCAGCGCGTCACGGATTTCAGGAAGACCACCGGGGGTGTTGCTGACGGCTGCCAGCAGCACCGGCGTCACGAGCACGTAGTCGCAGTCGCGCCAGCCGGCGGGCAGCGCCCGTCGCACCGAGGGGCCCAGGTTGGTGGCGTAGTCGAGCTTGTACATCCAGATGACGCCGAGGTTCGGGTTGAAGCCGCGCCGCACCAGATCGGTCCAGACACTGTTGTCGACAATGATCCGCGAGCGGTGCGGAAGGTGACCCGAAACCCAATTTTCGGCCGTCAAAATATAATCTTGGCATTCTGGTGGGCGACATAGGTATCTGCGTCCGACCACTTCAGCGCGACGTAACCTGCCGCCGCGACTACCGCCGCGCAGGCCAGTAGCGCACTCGCCGCCCGGGTCAGTTGCCTGCGGTGGCTGCCGGAATTGGTTGCGGTGAGTGGGTTGGTGGCCGCGCGAGGCGTACCCGCGGACACCAGTAGATCGAACACGGCACCGACGGCCAGCGCCAAGAACGGCAACAGGCCGATGACGTAGGCCATCGGCAGATAGCCCGGACGCAGCGCGAACAACACCGGCAGTAGCACCACCGCAACGAAACGCAACCGGCGCAGGAACAGCAAGGCGACCGCCGCGAGTACGCCGGTGATCGGCAACACCCGGTCGGTGTCAAGCCAGCCGAGAACCACCTGATGCGCCAGCGAATCGGCCGCGAGTGGATCGCCGGTGGACAGCCGCCCGTACAGCTGGAAGCGAATCGCGTCGTAGCGCCAATATCACCGCGCGCGCCTTACTCCGGAGAGTCACCGACTACTTACCCCGGCGAGTCAGCCGGAGTGTGGGCAGGCCCGTATTCGTGGTCCTCGCCGCGGGTGTCGACGGATGCCCAAGATGCTGTTGTTGTGGCTACGTCGCCCGCCGCGCCGGTGCGGTAGCGGTAGGTGGTGCCCTCGTCCAGCACGAGGAAGGTGTCCATGCCGCTGCGTGACCAGTGCAGCACCAGTTGGCCGCAGCGTTCCGCCAATGTCGCGAGGGTGGTGAATGCGTTGACCTCGATGACCGGTGAATTCGGTGGGGTCGTGATGGGCTGGACCGCGGCCAGCAGCGGTGCGTAGCGGCGCCGGATTGCCGACGCTTCGTTGATCGGGAACCTGTGCCGGGCGACCACAGCCAGCGCAGTCACGGCAAGCATCACAGCGAAGAGCACGAGGCCGGACAGGGCGCGGCTGCGGGCTACGGTGATGCCCCGTCCGAGCACGTTCAGCCTGCGCTGGATACGGGCGGTGGGTGCCGCGGTGCTGGCGTTCTGAACTGTCAGACTTTTCTCATCCCCGGCGAGGTTCAGTTGCAGCGGGGTCAGGTTGAGTCTGAGTACCGGCGTGAATACCGCTGCGCCGGCGGTGTGCACGCTGGGCATCACGGCAATATTGATCGGGCTGGCCGGAAGACCGGTCACCGCCGCCGCAGCGCGGGCTCGCGCATCGAAGGCGCTGAGGTTCAGGCGAACTGTGGATTGGTACCGGGTTCCGGTGAAGCTGATGGGGTCAGTGAGTGGAACGCTGGAGTGCCAGCCGCCTGGCGTGGATAGTTCGGCGGTCACGCGCATGCTCCCGGGGCTGCCCTGATAGTCCAGGCGCATCACGACGCTGTTGGCAAGCCGTCGGAACACCGGGTCGGGCGAGCGCGCAGTGGTCGCGTCGTAGGCGGGGCTGCTCCCGACCGCGGCGGTGTAAGAGAAGTCCAGTCGCTGGGTGGCCGGGTTGGAAGCGGGTACCTGGATGTCCGGAGGTGATGTCCAGGCCAGCGCGCCGAGTGCAAGTCCCAGGACCCCGATCACGCCCAATGCAGCGGCGGCCGGACGCAGCGCCGGAGGCAGTGCGGACATTGGACTCGTCCAGCCGATACCGCGGGTGGCGTGTCGAGACATGGCTGCTCTCCTCGTTCTGCGTCGTGTCTGTATGGCGGCGCCACCGCCAGCGGTCAGGGCGAACGCAATGAGCGCCAGCACTGCTGGATTGGTCAGTCGGCTGAGCCATCGGCCACCGTGCGGGACATGGACAACCGCTCGGCCCACCACTTGGGCGGCTGCAGGATGAGTCGGGTCGATCGACTGGTTGTTATCACCCTTCATCACGAAGCCGTCAGCGTCTCCGCCGACGATTCGGTGCAACACGACAACGTGCTCGGCTGGCAGCCGGTAGGCCACAATCTGGCCGAGACGATAGGTGTCGGCCTTCACTACGACGACCAGGTCGCCCTGATAGTAGATCGGGTTCATGCTCACGCCGTGCGTGCCTACGAACGCCGCTCGGCCCGTCGCCACGGCGGCTGCGGCCAAGACGCTGAATGAGGCAAGTACCAGCCCGAGAAACAGCAGCGGGTGGCGAAGCCGACGCGGCACCATGCGAACCTCGAACCTGTGAGAAGAAAGCCTGAACAGCCCGAGTCACGCCCGGGCCGTTCAGGGTCGGACCTAGCTGACGGTGATGGCGGTGCTGGTGACACCGGTCTCGTCGGCGGTCACTGCGGTGCAGGTGGAGGTGTGACCGGTGGCTTCGATGGTCGTGCAGCTGAAGGCTGCCGCATTGCCACCACTGAAGACGAGGCTGACGGACTTACCGTCCGATGCCGTGTCGGCGAAGGTGAGCAAGGCGGAATGGATGGCTGTCTTGCTGCTGTCTGCGTAGCTGTAGGCGACGCTGGACAGTGTCGCGCCCGTGACGCCCTGGCTGACGGTGCCGCCGACGAACTGCGTTGAGCCAGCGTTGTTGGTGACACCGCTGCCGGTGAACGCCGAGCTGCTAACGGCAACCACGCCAGCGAACGCGGCCGCAGCCAGGATTTTGGTGGATGTGCGCATGAGGAGCTTCTCTCTGTTGGGTAACCCGGCTGACCTCTGAGGGTCCCGTGGCTTTGCGTCCCCAGCTCACGCTGGGTTTGCCGTTTCGGAGATGCGTGCCGCCCGCCGCTGTGCCAATGTGCAACTCAGAGATGAACTGTACACAAATTAACAGTGATTTTACATCGTGTCAAGTGCGTGTGAGCGCATGACGGCTCAGACTTCTTGGACCTCGAATGTCGCTGCGAATCTCCGTCCGGTGCAAGCTCGGCGACGTCCCGCGCGGTCGCTTTGCCCTCTGGGGAAGAGAACGCGGCCTTGAGTGCGTCCGCGTCATCCCAGTCCAGCGCCGATGCTATCGGCGAACCTTCGCGGGAGACGCGACGGCGACGGCGCGAGCATCGAGGTAGCGGCGCTCGGCGACGTTGAGGGTCGTCCGGGCGGCGAGCAGGTATTGCGCGTAGGCCTCGTCGGTGTGTCCGGCGAGGTCGAGCAGGTGTGCGCGCACGGCGGCGATCCGGTGGTGGTCGCCCAGCAACGGCTCCGCGATGCTCAACGCATGCAACCCGACCTGCGCTCCGCGGACCATCGACAACGCCACGATCCGATTGAGTGTCACCATCGGCCCCGGCGTCATCGTCAACAGAATGTCGTAGAGACCGAGGATTTGCGTCCAGTCGGTTTCCGCGGCCGTCCGTGCTTCGGCGTGCACGGCGGCGACGGCCGCCTGTAATTGGTATGGCCCGATCGTTGCTCGGGGCAACGTGGCGGTCAGCAGAGCAGTGCCTTCGGTGATCATGGCGCGGTCCCAGCGCCTGCGGTCCTGTTCGGGTAATGGAACGAGTTCGCCTGCGTCCGTCGTCCGAGCCGGCCGTCGCGCGTCGGTGAGCAGCATGAGGGCGAGCAAACCGGCGACCTCGCCCTCGTCCGGCAGTTCGGCGTACAACTGCCGCGTCAGCCGGATCGCCTCCGCACTGAGCTCGACCCGGTGGAGCCGAGCGCCGGAGCTCGCGGTGTAGCCCTCGTTGAACACCAGGTAGAGCACGTGCAGGACGGCGGCAAGCCGCGCCGGTCGTTGCGCATCGTCAGGCATGGCAAACCGCGCTCCGCTGTCCCGGATCCGCGCCTTGGCCCGACTGATGCGTTGGGCAACGGTCGACTCCGGCACCAGCAGCGCTCGGGCGATCTCGAGCGTGGTCAGTCCGCCGACCGCACGTAGCGTGAGCGCGACCTGCGAGATCGGGGTGAGTTCGGGATGGCAGCACAGGAACAGCAGCTCCAATGACTCGTCCCGGCCACTGGACGCTGAGGCCTCGACCGGCTCGCCAGCGGCGACCGTTTCTTCGCGCCGGCGGCGAGCGGCATCACGACGCCACATCTCGATCCACCGCCGGGACGCGGTCGTGACAAGCCAACCCTTCGGGTTGTCCGGCACGCCGTCGAGCGGCCACTGAGTCGCTGCGGCCAGTAGCGCTTCCTGAACCGCGTCCTCGCACAGGTCGAACCCCTGGTAGCGGCGACCGACCGTGGCCAGGACCGCGGACGTCAGCTCGCGCAGCAACTCCTCGATCCGGCGGTCGGGGTGGTTGCGGGTCACCCGTCCAGCAGCCTGCGGTCGAATACCGGCCGCACCTGCACATGGTTGAATGCCGCGTCCGGTACCCGAGCGGCGATGGCGACCGCCTCGTCCATGTCTACGCATTCCACGAGGTAAAACCCCGCAAGGTGCTCCTTGACCTCGGCGAACGGGCCGTCAGTCGCGGCGATCACTCCGTCGCGAACGGTGACCTGCTTGGCTGTCTCGATCGGGGCAAGCCCCTCTGAGGTCACCAGATGCCCCGAATCGAGCAGCGCGTCGGTCAGCGCGAAGTGCGCCCGGCCGAACTCCTCCTTCTCGTCCGCGGTGAGGGTCTCCCAGTGCGCGAGCGAGGTCGGGTTGCTCTGCACCATGATCAGGAATTTCATGCTCTGTTCCTCCGAACGGTCGAGAACATCGTGTCACCCCCATGTCGAAACCGACGCCCCCGTTTCGACATGGTGGGTGAGGGCTCCGACCGGGACCCGCCGAGGAGGACGACCTGCACGACCACATCGACGATGAGGCAGCTCTCCGTCAGCTCGTTGCAGACCGCACAACCGTGATGCGGACGGGCGACGCCGAAACCATCTGCCGCGCCTACGCGCCGGACGCCGTCGTGTTCACCCTCGCGCCGCCGCTGGTGCAGCCACCGGACGGCAACCGCGACATCACCCAGCTGCAGGCGTGGTTCAAGGAGAAGGGCGGCAGCGTCTGGGTGGAGGTGCGGGACCTCCAGGTCGCCGACGAGACGCTGAGTGGCGCATCATCCACGAACCCACATCCACGTCGTTTCACATGGACGACTCCTTCCGGGCCGCGACCGAGCCGCAGCCCTGACCGACCTACAGCCCTGACCCGCGGATCGAGGAACCACAAGCCATGACGCCACCATCTCGCGACGTCGTCCTGCAGATCTCCGCTATCTCGCTCGACGGATTCATCGCCTTGGAAGACACAGCGTTCGATGAACAGGCCACCGAGCTCGTTGACCCGCAACGAGACCAGTGGATGGTCGACTCGATCAACCGGGCCGACGTTCACATCATGGGGCGAGTCACTTACCAAGCCATGGCCAGCTGGTGGCCTGACTCGACCGAGATCTTCGCCGAACCGATGAACCGCATCCCCAAGGTCGTGTTCTCCACATCGCTGCGCAGCGCTCCGTGGGGTGACGACACCCGGATCATGCGCGGCGACGTCGCGGCCGACCTGGCCGCGCTCAAGGCGGAGCCAGGATCAGGAGAGATCCTCGCGCACGGTGGCGCCAAGTTCGACCAGTCCTTGGCCGCCGCCGACCTCGTCGATGAATACCGGTTAATTGTCTACCCGTTCGTGATCGGCTCCGGAACAGCCTTGTTCGCCGGGGTTCCGACACCGCGACATCTCGAGTTGAAACAGGCAGTGACCTTTCCCTCCGGATGCGCGGCCATGGTCTACCGACGCCGTAGACGCACCAGCACATCCGTATCTGACCAGCTGGCTGCACTACGGTGAGGCTGCTCGCTGCCCCATACTCGAATCCGCAGCGAATGGCGTTCCATCAGCCGAGCACCGGAACGTCGTCGGGACAAGGAGTCGGGTCACAGTCACGGCTTCAGCCTCGCAGGCAGCGCCGGTGCGGTTAGAGCGGCGCCGGACGTCTTGACATGGGCAGCCACCGGCGGCACGGTGAACGCACGTGGGATCTTGTTCGCGGCCTGACTGGAGGGATCCATGCTGCCTGCACCAGTCGAGCAACTTGCTCGCTCGCTCGAGGACACCGGTCAGTTGGTCGAGGGCGTCCGAGACGACCAATGGGATCAGCTCACGCCGTGCGCGGCGTGGTCCGTCCGTGACCTGGTCAACCACCTCATCACCGGCAATCAACTTTTCGCGCGGGCTCTGCTCGATGATTCGCCGTCGACGGCCCCGACCAGCACCGAGTTACGACCCGACCAGTGCGCAGCGGCGTATCGCGAGTCGGCCGATGCGCTGCTCGTCGCGTTCGGTTCACCCGGGGTGCTGGGCCGGGTGGTCACCGTGCCGTTCGGGGCGGTGCCCGGAGTCGTCGCTCTGCACCTGCGGCTCGTCGAGGCTCTGGTACATGGCTGGGACCTGGCACAGGCAACCGGCCAGCCGGCCCGCGGCAACGAGGAACTTGCCGAGCAAGAACTGGAGTTCACCCGGGCGAAGCTAGCCGACGTCCCGCCGGAGCACAGCCCGTTCGGACCGTCGCAGCCCGTCGCCGAGGACGTGTCCGCACTGGACCGCCTCGCCGCGTGCCTTGGCCGCGACATCAACGCCTCTCGCGCTCGGTGATCAGGCAGACCATCCCCGGCGGACGACGCCACCGAACGCCGGAGCGGGTGCCGACTGCGCCGCGCTCTGTCGAGAGCCTCATCGGATCCCGAACACGTTGACGATCATGGGACTGTCCAGCAGGGTGTGCGGAGCGATCGCGTGGTAAGCCCACACGTGCACCCAGGCGTTACCTGTTCGGACGGTGAGGAACGCCTTGACCATGCCGGGACCCGTGTAGAAGAGCAGCACGTACAGAACGGAGAGGAGCACGTCCGTTGGGCTGGTGAAGTCGGTCCAGCCGTCCGTGACGTGCAGCAGGGCATAGGTGAGTCCTCCGAGGGCGACAGTGGCCGGGACGGACCCTGTCAGCGCCAGGTACCGCGGGACCAGGATGCACTGCACGAACACCATGGTGGGCAGCACGGTGCCGGCCATGCCGAGGGCGAATGTCAGGGAGCCACCCAGTACGGCCTGGCGGACGCTGAGGTCGAGGATCGACGAGCTGGCCGAGGCCAATTGGACGGCGGACTCGACCACGAGCACCACCGCGATCAGTCGGCGGTCAGCCCGACGGTCGGTCGAGCGTAGTCCCAGCGCCTGTGCCGAATACCGATATCGGAACACAACGAATGGGACCAGGGCGTAGGCGACGGCGTTGTACGCCGCCCAAGCAAAAGCCTCCGCGGGTACCACTTGCTGGGTGGTGCGCAGCACCATGCCCTCGAGGTGGAAGCCGAACGCATGCCAGCCGAGTACATGGCCGAGCTCCGCGCCACCCGCCATTGCGGCGATGCCGTAGACCACCATCAGGAGCGTCTCGTGCAGCGCCACCGGTCGGGCAGGCACCCGAGCGGCGACGTCCGGCCGCGCCCGGCGCCGGGTGAGCGCATGCACCAACAGCAGCATGGCGAGCACCTCGACGATCATGGCGTTCGCCGTGAGCACCGCGATGCGGGTCGGCGGGTCGGCGAGCGCGGACGCGGAGAAGGGGAGGTGATGACCGCCGATCGCTACGAGCAGCAGGTCGATGAGTCCCCAAGCGACCAAGAGGAGTCGCACACTCCGACGGCCACCGAGCTGGGCGACGGCCGACCACAGTCGCGCGTGCACGGGTGGAGAAGGTGGCGCGACGCTTGCCTTGGTCAAGCTCATGAGCCTGACCATACACTCGTATGATACGACTGTATGTGGGTGGACTACACTGACCATGTGCCCGTTCCCGCCCGTCAACGCTTGCTGGATGCACTGGTCAACCTCACCGCCTCCCAGGGGCTGGACGGCGTCAGCATCCGGGAGGTCGCGGCTGCAGCCGGGGTGTCCATCGGCACCGTCCAGTACCACTGCCACAACAAAGACCAGATGTTGGTGATGGCCTTCGAACACATTGCCGCACGGATCATGGACCGCACGGCCAGCATTGCGTCTGCGCCTATCTCCACTCCCGATGAGAAGATCGGCTCCCGACTGAACCGAGCCCTGCTCGAACTTCTGCCACTGGACGAAGTCCGCCGTACGGAGTCGCGGGTCTACCTCGCGTTCGCCGCGCGCGCCGCAGTCGTTCCGAGCCTTGCGAAGGTGCAGCACACCTTTCTCACGGAACTCCGGGACCAGTGCGCCGCGGCTCTCCAGGCGGCCCGCAAGGCCGGTGAAACCCGCAGCGACGTCGACCCCGATCAGGCCGCCGCAGGGATCGCCGCGTTGGTGGACGGCTTGCTAGTGCACCTGCTCACGGATCCGACCGGCCTGCCGGAAGAAGAGGCCGTGGACGTACTGCGGGCCCACTTGTCGACGCTCCTGGTGTTGTGAGGCCACGTGCTACCGATCAGTAGCGCTCGACGCTGGGCAGTGGGAGTTCGGGCGTTACGGTCATGACGTGAGCGACCCGGCGCAGCGTCTGACCGATCGGCTTCTGCTTCGGCGGGTGACCATGGCGGATCTGCCTGCGATCCTGCGAATCCACCTCGATCCGCTCACCAACCAGCACCGCCCGGGCGGTGCTCCCTCTCAGCTCGAAGCCGAACGAGACATCGAGGGTTTCATCGGAACCTGGCAGGAGTACGGCGTCGGCTATTGGGTCGCCGAGCTCGAGCGGGAAGTGGTCGGAGTTGCGGGTGTCCGGCCGTTTCTCTTCTGTGGCCGCGACAGCTGGAACCTCTACTACCGGTTCGCACCCTCGGCGTGGGGAAAGGGCCTAATGAGGCCGCTTGTGAAGCGGTGACCGTGGCTCGCGAACTGCTACCGGCACGCCCCGTGGTGGCCCGTACCCGCCCGAAGAACCTGTCCGCTGCCCGCGTCGCCGAGAGCGCCGGTCTGCAACGCCGGGCCGAACTCGACGCAGACGGGCTCATCATCTACGCGTGCGGCTGGTGAGCCTCAATGGGCGTTCAGGGCACCAGGCGGTATCACAGTGCCCGTAGGACGGACCATCGTTGCGAAGAACTGCACCTGCGGGGCGGTCTCGGTCTCCCTGGCCCGCCGGCAGGTCGGATAGATCTGAGCTCGGCGTTCGTGGAGATCCGCACATATTGGTGCGGCGACGCAACACGCTGATGCCGCCTGGTCGACACATAGTCAGCGTTACACGCAGGGCAACGACGAGTTGATGGGCGTCCCGATCTAGGAGACTCCTGAACAATCCGCGTGGCTCGGCCTGTTGGCACCCGTTCTTGGGATGATCTTCGTGTCCAGGGACGGTCGGAGAGTCAGCGGGATCTGTTGGATGTCGAGTCGGTTGCGGGTCATCTGCTGAAACCGGGCAGTGTGTTCGCGTTCCTGGCCACGGATCGCCGCCGGTTGTTCCCGGAGGTGTTGTTCGAGGACTTGTTTCCGTCTGGGCGCGGACGACCGTCGGTACCCGGCCGATGTGATGGCGGCGGTGATCATGTTGCAGGCGTTGCACGGCCTGCCACGACAGCGAGACCGTCGAGGCGGTCACCTTCGATCTGCGGTGGAAGGGGCAGCTGCAGTTGCCAAGGATCGCGTTGCGGCCGAGAGCGGCACATCAGGATTCTCAACGATACTGAGCTTCGTTTACTTAGCCGACGTCTAAGGGAACCATCTCTACCGGTCCCGCAGGCTTGACGAGTTGGGGCGCCCGCGACCTGGCGCAATCAAGCACGTCCACTGGCTCCCCTGAGTTAGCAGGATTCTCGCTCGCGGCCAGGATCGGTGGTTGGTGAAGGCATGACGGTCCCTTTCGGTCATCGCCCACGCAGCTGCTGGACACTCTCTATTTGCCGGGATTGAGGTCAGCCACTGTCGCGCGGTGTCTTGGGGATTGCCGCACTGAGCCGCACAACCAGCGCACGTGCGGCCTCCACGAATTCCGGTGGGTCGAGCACTTCCATGGTTTGGTCGAGCAGTGCCATCCAGATAAGGAAGCTGAGTGACCAAGGACCGCGAGTGGTGACGACGCAGCTGTCTGCGCCCTCGGGGTCAACGATCGCATAGCGGCTGGGGATCCGGCCCTCGATACGCGCGGCAGGGACGTGGAGGCGGATGCGGGCCGGTGCGGCACCGAGCTCACCGCTTCGGCCCGCCCGTGACTGGACGTAGGCGGCCGGGTCGCCGCCAGGTATCGTGCGTCGCTGACCGCGCTCACCGGGACGGACGCGGCCGCGGATGCGGTCGACACGGAAAGTGCGCCAGTCGTTCCGATCCAGATCGAAGGCGACCAAGTACCAGTCGAACCCGCTGTGGACGAGGGCGCAGGGTTCGGTGTGCCGCTGCGATGCGCGTCCGTCTCCGGCGACGTAGGAGAAGCGCACACGTAGGGTGTCGCGGCACGCGCCCGCGAGTGTCGCGAGGACGTCGGCGTCTACCAGCGGAGCGCCTGTCGCGACGGCCGAGGTGGCGGCCCCGAGCGCCCTGACACGCCGCCGCAGTCGATCGGGTAGGACTTGCTCGAGCTTGGCCAGCGCGCGAAGCGACGTCTCCTCAACACCCGCGATGGAGCCGGCGGCGGTAGTCCGCAGCCCAACCGCGACGGCTACCGCCTCGGCGTCGTCGAGCAAGAGGGGCGGCAGCCGGCCGCCGGTGCCGAGGCGGTAGCCGCCCGCGACGCCACGGGCGGCGTGCACCGGGTAGCCGAGCGCGCGGAGCTTGTCGACGTCACGGCGAATCGTTCGCGGTCCGACCTCGAACCGGTCCGCAAGCTCCTGGCCGGTCCACTCCCGGCGAAGCTGCAGCAGCGAGATCAGGGCGAGGAGGCGGGCAGAGGGCTGGAGCATCGCTTCTCGCACAGTCTCCTCCAGGGATTGCGGACGGGATCCTCGTGGAAGCTGTCAGTCCACCTAATTAGGACGCTCGATGACCGTAATCGGTGCGAAGGTTACTCGGCAGGTCAGCCGCAAGACCAACTAACGGAGGAATGATGATCGAGCACCAGGGCAGGGCACTGCAGGTCGCCCTCGAGTACTACGAGGCATGGGCGAGCAAGGACCTCGAGCAGACCATGAGCTTCATCGCCGACGACGTCGTCTGCGATGCCCCGGCCGGACGGATCGAAGGCGCTCGCGCCTACCGCGGGTTCTTGGAGTCGTTCTTCCAGCTCCTCGAGCGTGCGGAGCTGATCGCCTCCTTCGGTGATGACGAGACGGCGATGCTCCTCTACGACAACGAAACAGTGCCGGTGCCCAGCGCACCGTCCGTCGGGCACTTCACGGTGCAGGACGGCAAGATCACCCGCGTCCGCTTCATCTTCGATCGGGTGCCGTATGAGGCGGCAGCGCGTACTCGCCAGGCGCTCTGACAGTCCGTGACGCGAGACCAGCGAGGAGAAAGCAGAGTGGGCAACAAAGAGGTCAGCTCGGTTCTCATCACCGGGGCCGATGCGGGCATCGAAAAGAGAGCTTGCACGCCAGCTCGGCACCACACGGTTGACGTAGGTGCCGCACGGCTGGTCGACGCTGTCCAAGAATCGGCCTACAGGCACGGGACCGTTCTACGGCAGCGCCAAGGACACGCTCACGGGACCCGTGTTAGCGAGACGCGGCCGATTCGGGGTGGCTGGTGGGCACCACGGGGCGCAGCGCGTTGGTGACCAGGGTCGCCAGGGCCAGGAGTGCGGCGACGACGAGTAAGGCGCGTAGGACGGTGAGGTGGTCGCCGAGGAAGCCGATGAGAGGGGGGCCGCCGAGGAAGGCGCAGTAGCCGATGGAGGCGACGACGCTGACGCGCCCGGCAGCGGCGGCGGGCTCGTCGGCGGCCGCGCTCATGCCGACCGGGAACCCGAGCGACGCGCCGGCTCCCCAGAGAAACGCTCCCACGAAGGCCAGCGGGGTGAACGGACTGAATACGAACAGGAGGAGGCCGGTGACCGCGACGGCGGCCAGGCCACGTAAGACCGGGACACGTCCGAACCTGTCGAGCAGGCCGGTGCCGAACCAGCGCACGGCGGTCATGGCGGCCAGGAACGTCGCGAAGCCGAGGGTCCCGACTACTGCGGGGGCGTGATAGCCGTCGATGAGCGCGACATTGATCCAGTCGTTGCCGCTTCCTTCGGAAAAGGCGAACGCCAGGACGACCACGCCGACCAACAGGGTGCGGGGTTCGCGCCAGCGGGCCAACGCGTTCCCAGAACGGGTGTCAGCAGAGGCCGACTGTGAAGCCGCCTCTGCCTGATCGGTGTCGGCCACGAAGCCGCGAACCGCGAGCGGCACGAGCACCGCCACGATGACAGCGACTACGAGCAGGTGGGCAGTCACCGAGACGCCCAAGACGACCATCAGCGCTCCGCTCAGGGCACCGCCGACCGTGCCGGCGCTGAATCCGGCATGAAAGCGCGGCATGATCGCTCGACCGAGGTGCCGTTCGACGGTGGCACCCTGCACGTTCATCGCGACGTCCCACGCGCCGTTGGCCAAACCGAGCACGAACAGCCCCACCAGCAGCGGGACCACCCCGGCCCGGTAACCGATCGACACGACCGCCAGGCCGATCGCCAGCAGCACCGACATGCCGGCGACCGTGCGGCGGGAATTGACGCGATGCACGATGGTTCCGGCCAACGGCAACGCGACCAGCGATCCCGCCGCGATGGCCAGCAGGACCAGGCCGAGGTCGGCTGGGCTCAGCTGAAGTCGATCACGGACCTGTGGAATGCGAGAAGCCCAGCTGGCGAAAACGAAGCCGGAGCCGATGAACGCGACGTAGGTGGCGCGGGCCGCCACCGTGACCTCTGCCGGTGTGTACCCGGCGATGCCGGTGTCGGTATGTGCGTTCATGCTGATCCTGACTGCTGGTGGCGGCTCACTGATGATGCCGCGGGGAAGGCCCCCTTGTCAGACCCATTCTTGTTGAACATCATCATGTACCTCGCTTTCGGGATGTCTGGTTGTGGACAGCGGTCACTGCTCAGACCCACTCCTGGTTGCGCACGTGAACCACCTGCCTTCCTGGCGTTGGCGTTGCCCAGCCTGTCCGCTCGCGTCTACAGCCACTCCTGGTTGAACTTCATGCAAACCTCACCTACCTCCGGGTCGTGGAAATGTGATCACGGGACGTACCGCCGCACGAAGTCCCCGCCGGTGCCATTTGACACGACACGCAGGGTGCAGCCTGGTGTGGGCGCGTATATGTTTGCCTGCCATGCTCTGACCGTGCATAGCCGAATCAGGGGCGCTGGACTCACAGCGCTCAAGCCGACCTCCTCGGTACGTCGATGGGCCGGGCGACGGCTGTTGTCGACGTCGGCAGGCAAGCGTCTCGGGCTGACGGGGGTGTCGATCGTCCCGAAGAAGCTGACCATGCCACTGCGCCGGGACGGGCTGGAGCCGGTCGCGGCGCTCGGCGAAAAGCGCGAAGCGGACCCGGTCAGCAAGCTCAGCCGGATGTTCGGTATCGACGTCTGGCTGGTGTCGGGCTACCACGAGGTTCGCGCCGTGCTGGAGGACACCACGAGTTACAGCACTGACATCCGGGCACTGATCGGTCCCGGCGCCGCGGCCCCGATCGGTGGCCTGGGCTTCACCGATCCACCCGACCACACCCGGTTGCGCAAGTTCCTGACCCCCGAATTCACCGTTCGGCGGCTGGCCGGACTGGCACCCCGGATCGAGCAGATCGTCAACGATCGGCTGGACGCGATGGCCGCCACCGATGTGGTCGATATGGTGGCCGACTTCGCGTTTCCGATCCCGTTCCTGGTGATCTGTGAGCTGCTCGGGCTGCCCGCCGAGGACCGCGAACGGTTCCGGCTGCTGGGCCACGCCCGGTTCGACATCACCGGTGGCGGCGCGGGGACCTTCGGTGCGATGTCGGAGTCCCGGCAGTTTCTGCGCGAGGCGGTCAGGCGGCAACGGCTCAACCCCGGCGACGGCCTGATCGGGTCCATCATCCGTGAGCACGGCGACGAGATCGACGACGACGAGCTGGCCGGCCTGGTGGATGGTGTGTTCACCGGTGGCTACGAGACCTCGGCCAGCATGTTGGCCCTGGGCACGCTGGCGTTGCTGCGCGACCCGGCTGCATTCGAGTTGATCCGGACCGACCCGGGCGCGGTGGACGGCATCGTGGAAGAGCTGTTGCGGTATCTCAGCGTCGTCCAGATCTCCTTTCCCCGCTTCGCCCGCGAAAACCTGGACCTGTTCGGCCGCAGCATCAAGGCCGGCGACGTGGTGGTGTGCTCGATCAGCAGCGCGAACCGGGACGCCGCCTTCGGTGTCACGCCCGACCGGTTCGACCCGGAGCGGTCCGGCCGCTCCCACGTGGCCTTCGGGCATGGGTTTCACCGTTGCATCGGCTCGGAACTGGCCAAGATGGAACTCCGGCTGGCGTTCCGGACCCTGGCGCGCCGCTATCCCGACCTCAGCCTCGCCGTCGAGCCCGGCGATTTGAAGTTCCGGGACCTGTCGATCGTCTACGGGGTCGAATCGCTGCCGGTGCGGCTCGGCGTAGCGGCAAACCTTCGGATGACCTGAGACGTGTGCACGTCGGACTCCGCTCCGACGCCCGAGGTGTGGCAGCATTCGGCCGTGCTTGATCAGTCGAACAAGTCGATGCCGCGGTGAGGATTGTTCACGTGGCTGACTCCTTCGCCCCCGATGTCGGCGGCATCGAACGTCAGGTCGAAGCGCTGGCCCGTCATCAGACGTCTGAGGGCCACGACGTCACCGTCATCACCGCAGTGGCCGACGAGATGGATATCGACCTCGACGTCAAGCGCGCGGCCCCGGGCCGCTGGCTGACGGTCGCGTTCCCGTGGCGCAACCACAAAATGGTGGCCGAGGTGCTCGACCGGGGCGACATCGACGTGGTGCACGCCCACTTCACCGTGATCTCGCCGCTGGCCAGCTACGTGACCAAGGCGGCCAGCCGGCGTGGGATTCCGGTGGGGGCAACCGTGCACTCGCTGTGGTGGCAGGTCACCATCGCCACCCGGGTGTCGACCCTGCCGTTCGGCTGGGGACGGATGTGGGCCGCCTGGTCAGGTGTCAGCAGCGTCGCGGCTGGTCGCGTCAGCCGAACCCTGCGCAAGGTCTCCGAGGTGTCGGTGGTGCCGAACCTGGTCGAGATCGGCTGGTGGCGGCCGTCCGAACCGATCCGCGAGACCGGTACCGGTGAGATCCGGCTGGTGCTGGTGGGGCGGTTGAAAAAACGTAAGCACGTCGATGAGTTTCTCGATGCCCTCGCTGCCGCCCGTGCCCGGATCTCCCCCGACATCGCCGTACGGGTGGATGTCGTCGGCGCCGGTCCGCGGCACGACGATCTACAGCGGCAGATCACTCGGTTAGGCCTGGCCGACTGGGTGACGCTGCTGGGCCATCGCACGCCGGAGCAGATCCGGACGCTGCTGCACGAGTCGGACCTGTTCGTCGCCTCGTCCCGGCAGGAGTCTTTCGGTATCGCCGCTCTCGAGGCACGCGCGGCTGGATTGCCCGTGCTGGGCTATCGCGGCAATGGGCTGGTCGACTTCATCGCGGACGGCACCGAAGGCGTGCTGGTCGCAGACGGGCCGGAGATGACCGAGGCCCTCGTGTCGTTGTTCAGCCAGCCGGACGAGTTGATCCGGCTGCGCAAGACCACCACCACGTTCGCACCCTCGGTGGATGTCGATGCCGCGATGAGCTCGGTGTACGGGCTTTACCACCGGGCGCGGGCGATGCACCGGTTGCCCGTCCTGCCGTAGCGGCGACATGAGGCCGGCCATTCCGGGGCGGCTCTCGACACGCTCGGAGCCACCGAGGGGGCCACTGTCCGCAACGCGTCGATAGGTCGGCACACGGTTCTACGGTCGTTGACGTCACCACAGCGGTACACGTATGCAGACCTGCCGCCCAGGTATGCGAGCCCGACAGCGAGGCCGTCCTGCAGCGATGGGGCCGGCGCTTCGGGGTATCGGCCAACAGCCCGTTCGTACTTCTCTCTCACATGACACCCCACCGGGTGCACCCCATTTCGGCGATCCGGCGGCAGCGGGTAGGCGGCCTATCCAGGTGTGGCTGGTATACGCGCCGCCGCCGTCAGGGGCGGGTGGCGCCGTAATAGCCGGTCTCGACTTGACCGATTCGCCGACTCGATGATCTCGACCCGGGTGGGTCTTACGGGCCTGGGGTCACCGATCTCATCGGGTGATCGCCGTTGTACGCCAGCATCACACTGTCGTGTTGGCGATGGCGAGTTTGGAGCGGACGTGTACCAGGGGTGCGTGGGGGTCCTGAGGCTGGGGAATGGCCGCGAGGGTGAAGTCGGAGATCACGCCCGGGCGGAAGACGAGGCAGTGAGTCGAGCCGCCGAACTGGAAGTAGCCGAGTTCCTCGCCCTTTGCCACGTGGTAGCCGGGTGCCACGTTCGGGCCGATCATGCAGGAGGAGACCTCCACCATGCCGACCGGTACGAATGCCACCAGACCGATGACGGGATCGTCGGCTTGGATGAGGATGATCGCCCGCGTCGCGACATGGGTGATGTAGGACTGGGAGTTCGTGGGTTCGACCGCGCCGGCGCCTTCTGCGTCGGCCTCGGAGTAGTACGTGCCGTCTTGGACGAACGCCCGCACGATCGTTCCCGCGACCGGGCTGTGCCACCGGTGGTAGTTGGTTGCGCTCAGAAAGGCCTGGTAGATGGTCCCGCCGATGAATTGATCGACGGATTCGTCATTGGCCAGCATGTCCTCCAGGGAGTAGGGCTGGCTCTTGAGCCAGAACCGATCCTGGCGTTGGACGTCGGTGCTGATGCGGTAGGGCGTCGACTCGCAGGCGCTGACGATCACTTTGTCGTCATCGGGTGAGTCCACCGGACGTTCACCGTCGGCGAATCGTCGGGTGAAGAAGTCGTTCCACGAGGTGAAGCCCCAGTGTTCCTGGTGAGGGTCGTACTCGAACTGCTCCATGCCGACCGCCCGCTGGGCCGCGGCGGACTTCCAGCCCGAGGGTGAGTCGTTGAGCACGTACAGCGAGTCTTCGCTACTGAGGAATTCACACCACGCGGTCAGGATCTTCTTCAGCATCGCGTTGATCTGCGGGTCGCGGTAGGCGGCGAACCCGGCCGGCGTCCCCATCGTCCAGTCCAGGATCGCGGCAAGCGGCGTGGCCACCATCGCGCGCTCACCGAACTCAGGCGCCATCGTCAGCACCTCGTTGATCAGGCGCAGCAGCTGCTCCACGCTGTGCAGGTGCCGCTTGCGATACGACTTGGTGCTCGGAACCTGGGCGATCATCTGATTCAGGTACATCCGCACCACAGGATCGGAATCGATCAACTCCTGAAACTCGATAAGCACAGGATGGAGCACGGCCTGCTCCCCCTTGGCCTCCACCCTCTCCCGGTGCCCGGCAAGCCAAGCCTCCAAGTCCTCCTGATCATCCGGCAACCAGCCGGCTCGGCGTCGAACGTCCACACCATCAGAGTCAGTTGTCATGAGGCCCAACCTAACCGGACTCTTCCCCGGCCATCACGCCGCCCGGCCCCCATACAGGCCGGCGATACCGGCCGTTATGGTTCCTGTGGTTCGCCCCTGGCCGGCCGTCCTCGCGGGCGTCGTATAGGCGCAGCGGAATCCGCACGGGAAGAGGGGCCGACAGCTGGGATCGTCGACGGCGCGTAGGCAAGCGCTACTCGGCCATCATGGGGATATGGGCGTTTGAGTATCCGCCGCTCATACCTGGCACTGTGCCGGCGCCGATCGATGCGTGGTCGGCGTGCTGGCGGCGGACGGCGTGCTGGCTGAGGCGGCGGACGGCGTGCTGGCTGAGGCGGCGGACGGCGTGCTGGCTGAGGCGGCGGACGCGAGCGCCCGGCTGAGATGTGCCGCGGCCTCAGTGCCTCGATCACGGCCCACGCCGCCTACAGCGCTTCATGTACATAAGTAGTCGCACGAGCGACGCATTCAGGCAACGGCTGACACGCGCAAGATGTCCCTGGCCTTCGGAAACGCTCGTTCGATCCAAGGGACGGCGTAGGGCAGGGCACGGGGGTGACCCCGTCGCCGACCGAGGTAGCACCGCGACACGAGTTGCCCGACTTGCAACCGGACGTCGGCCACCCTGCAAGTGTGGAGTCATGCTGAGTGGGGTTCGTCAGCGGATGCGCCAGCGCCAATCGGCCGGCGACGCGCGTGCTGGATCTGGACACGCAACCGAAGTGCGGTTGAGTTGTGCAGCTGAGGTGTCGTGGCGCTCACCGGCTGAGCCGGCGGTATTTGCGGGTGCACAGTGCGCCGAAGACTAGGCCGATGCCGAGGGTCCAGGCCAGTGACTGCAGCACCAGCGAGCCGGTACCGGAGCCTCCCAGGAGAAGCTGGCGCTGCTGATCGGTTGCGTTGTGGCCGAGGATGAGCGAGCGGGCAGCGTTGATGACGACGCTGACGGGCTGGTGGGTGGCGAAGCCGCGTAGCCAGCCGGGCATGGTGGCGACCGGGACGAAGGCCGAGGACGCAAACGTCAGCGGGAAGATGATGGGAAACGTCGCGGCGTTCACCGCCTCCGGGCTGCGCACCGACAGCCCGATCAGCGCGTAACCGAGGCTGACCGCAAGCGCGAACAGCAACAACAGCATCGCGGCAAGCACCAGACCGACCACGTTTGCGGGTCGGAAACCGACCGCGAAACCGGTGGCAAGCAAGATGACGAGCCCGAATGCGTTGTTCAGCGTGTCGGCTGCGACCCGGCCACCGAAGACGGCGCTACGCGCCATCGGCAGCGAACGTAGCCGGTTGATGAAACCCTTCTGCATGTCATCAGCGAGCGCGAAGCCGGTGACGCCTGCGCTGAACAGCACGGTCTGCACTGCGATACCGGGGATCAGATAGTTCACGTAGTTGAGACCTTGTAAACCTTTGATGGCGCCACCGAACACAAAGCGGAACAGCAGCACGAACATGATCGGCGACACCAGGTTGAAGACAACCTGTTCTGGCTGCCGCATCAGGCGCCGCAGGTTGCGGCCGGCCATGGCGGCGGTATCGCGCAGCGCCCACACCGCGCCATCGGCCGCAGCCCCGCTCGACGCGGGCGAGTTGGGAAAGGCTGCGGTATCGCTCGACTGAGTGCTCACTTGAGCGTCCGTTCTTTCTCGTCGCGATGCTCAGCCGCGTCCTGGCCGACTACTACATGGCCGGTGAGTGCGAGGAAGACGTCATCGAGGCTCGGCTCGCGCAACTGCAGCCCACGCGCGGTGACGCCGTGGGTATCCAGCTGGCGTACCACCGCCGCGAGCGTCACCGTGCCGCTCTTGGCCGGAACACGAACGATGTCATCGTCCACGGTCGTGTCAGCATCGCCCACACCCTGCATCGCTCCTGCCACTTGGCGCGCCTCGTCGGCGTCACTCAAGCGGATCTCAACGACCGCGCCCCCCATCTCGGCCTTCAACTCCGCTGATGTTCCTTCAGCGATGACCTTGCCGTGGTCAACGACCGAAATGCGGTCGGCCAACCGGTCGGCCTCCTCCAGATACTGAGTCGTCAACAGCACGGTTGTGCCCTCTCGCACGAGATCCTCGATGACGCTCCACAAGTCGATCCGGCTGCGCGGATCGAGCCCAGTTGTAGGTTCGTCGAGGAAAAGCACCGGCGGTCGAGCGACCAGAGCGGCCGCGAGATCGAGCCGGCGCCGCATGCCACCGGAATAGGTCTTGACCGGGCGCCCGGCGGCGTCAGACAAAGCGAACCGTTCGAGCAACTCCCTCGCGCGCGTCTTCACCGCCGCCGACGCCATGTGGTTCAACCGGCCGACCAGGATCAGGTTCTCCGCACCGGTGAGATTGTCGTCCACAGCCGCATACTGCCCGGCAAGCCCGATCGACCGGCGCACCGCTGCCTGGTCGCGCACAACATCAATGCCCATCACCGTTGCCCGGCCAGCGTCCGGGCGCAGCAAAGTCGTCAGTATGTTGACGGCCGTAGTCTTGCCCGCGCCGTTAGGTCCTAGCAGCCCCAGCACCGTTGCGTGCTCGACCTCGAGCGACACACCGTCAAGTGCCTTCACCGCCGCGCCGAACGACTTGACGAGGCTGTCGGCGACGATTGCTGGACTACTACTCACGCACGACACGCTACCGACTCATCGGCACGCATGGACCGCTATTTGTTGGATAGTGGCCCCTTGGCCGCAACCGCTGCTGGACCGCCGAGCTGTGCTCACTGATCCTGCACTGCTCTAGCCCGTCGCGGAACGGCTCAGCAAAGAGGTCGATGCTGAGGTCGCTCATCCGATCATCGGGTGGCATCGGGCGGCAAGGTATTCGTCGCAGCTTCGCGGGCCAGCGTGATTTTCTAACGCCCGACACCTTGGTCCATCTGGCGAAAAATGGCTACCACGTTGGCCGGTGTCTCGGCGTCTGTGTCGGTGTGTTCGGAGCCAGCAGCGTTCGTCAGCGCGGCGCGTTGTCGCCGTCCGAGAGCAACCCCGCTTGAAGTGCTTCGAGAAGCAGCCTGTTCAACGCGAAGTCCCCTCGCATGGCCGCAGGCAACCGTCCTCGATCCTGGTCATCAACGACGAGCCGGACGCACCGCTGTGCCACCTCGCCACCGAGGTCGCATCGAATGTCTACGCCGAGCCAGTGCGCGCCCGCGCGTCGGACGTCGTAGTCGTAGCTCTCCAGCATCGCGAGACGACTCTCGGCGTAGACGTTGTCGAGCCGAACGCCCTCGCTGTAGGCAAACAGGAGGGTACGAAGATCCACGGCGTCACGCTCAGTCCAATGCCCACGATCTGCCCACGCGAATATCTTCAACGCGGTCTGCGCCGCAAGCGAAGCGACCGCGATCGTCACCTCCGGGGCAAGCACGAGCTTCAGAGCTGACCCCATCGCCTCGAAGAAGCCCAGGGTGTTCATTATCGAGCCGTCAGGCCATTCGATTGTGCGATCGGCCCGTTCGACGCCTCCAAACGGAACAATGTCGACCTCAATACCCTCGACCAGGAACTTATGTGGGCTGTCCCGCCTCGCAGGCTCCAGGTCCGCGACCAGAGCATCGAAGGTCGCCGAGTCAGCGATTGCCACGGCGATGTCGACGTCGTTGGTCGCGCGCAACGGGGCCGTGTGACCTTCGGCGGCCAAGGCAATGTCGCGGGCAGTTGCGCCGACCAGCAATATTGAAACCGCCTTAGCGCGCGCTAACTCGGCCAACGCGAGAAGCACCTCGGAAAACGGGACCCGATCAGGATTGGTCGAGACGTCGAAGGTCGGCATCGGTCCTCCGTAGGTTGGCTGCTGCCTCGACGAGCCGTGGATCGCCGTCAGCAAGCAGATCGGCGTAGACCAATGGCGTCGGAACGGTAGCGTCCTTCGACAAGACCGGAACGTGCCAGAAGCGTCGCCGAAGTTCAGCCGTTGCCATCATCTGGTCGTCGCGGCGTAGTCGAAGCCCCGCGACAAGCGCAGAGGGAACCTCGTCGACGTAGACGACGCCGCGTGCTGGCCGCAGGTTGTCGCCGCGAGCCCATAACGCTGTCTCGCTTCCCCACTGTCCGCCCGCCGCGCGGACGACCTCGCCGGACGTGCGCCACCAGTCCGTGACATCAGTCGCGAAGGTCCCCAGGCGAAGCCGAGCGAAGAGACGGAGCCGGTAGCCGTCGACCCACGTATCCAGCAGTTCGCGTGTTCGGTGCAATGAACGGCCCGGTGCGCCAGCGTTCAAGTAGCCGCGCCGTTCCAGTTCCTGAAACACCGCGGCTACTGAACCCAGCGACGTGTCAGACGCGGCGGCGATCTCCCGGAAACTCACGTCGCGGACCTCGGGCATCGAGAGAAGTACAAACAGAATCTGCAGGCCCGAGCGGCTAGTCAGCCGAGTTCCCTTCGCCGCCGCAGTGGTCAGTGGTCGGCTCGCCGTGGCAGGACGACCCTGGATGTCCACGGCGCTAGTACCCGAACGGATGTATACGTTTCCATCCGCGTCAGCACAGCCGACCCCGAACTGCCGGCACGCCTCCATACCGGCCGTGGTCAGCCGCGGAGCGAACAAGATCAGCCCAGTAGTGGCGCTTCGAGCACGTAGCGCCGCCACTGTCGCCGGGGTGATCGAGGTCTTTACTTGGACGTGGAAGCGAATCGGGGGCGTCTCCGTCGCCAATACGAGCACCGCATCAGCGCCATCGACCTGAGGCTTACCGACAAGAACCTCGACGTCCCGTCCAAATGTCGCGGACAGACTCCGACGAAGCGCCTCAACCACCTTGTTCAGAATTTGATCTCGTTCAGTTTTGTTGAACACAGCTAGATTATGAACAACATCGCGTTCGGAAGCAAGCACGCTCCGACTTCGAGCGAAGACCCCGGCGCAAACCAAGGCTCTTCTGAGCTCGAACGCCGAGTGTCAATGTCAGGTACGCGAGAGTATGCACCGATACTCCCGCGTGACCCCCGCCCTGGTTCGGACAGTGCGCTCTGGTCGTCCGGACACGTCAGAACGGGTCGACGAGCTACCAGTTGGCGGCTTCGGTTGCTGAGTCGTCACTTTAATGCCGATGTTTCGGAGGAAAGCTTCACAGACGAAGCCCGTCTGTGTAGACTTCTTCCTATGACTCTGCCCGGGCTGGACGAGCTGCCCGCCACATTCACCTACCAGCAGGCGATAGACGCTGGGCTCACCCATCATCGCCTGTACGGCCTTCGGGACAGCGGAGAGCTCGAACAGGTCGGTCGCGGCCTCTACCGCAAAGCCGCCGCGGAGCTCACTGACCTGGACCTCCTCGAGGCGGCCCAACGAGCCCCGCACGCCACAATCTGCTTGCTGTCGGCACTCGCACGACATGACCTCACCGATACCATCCCGGCCCGCTACGACGTCGCCTTACCCCGGAACGCGTGGCACCCTCGACTCGGCCCGGTCATCCACTGGCATAGCTTCGACCCCGCGACGTTCGACATCGGGCGGACGATAGTTCCGGTCGATGACGTCACAACCATCGGCCTCTACGACGCACCGAGGACCATCGTCGACAGCTACCGCCTGCGGAACATGCTCGGCTCCGAAGTCGCCCACGAAGCACTACGCAGGTGGCTGCGCACCGGTGGCCAACCGGCCAAGCTGATCACCGTGGCCAGAGCCTTCCCTCGGGCGATGCCTGCGCTCATGAACGCCCTCGAGGTATTGCTATGACTCCCACCCGCACACCACCCCCGACTCGCGCCACCGTGGAAGGCCGCGCCTACCTGGAGCTGCGGGCAATCGCCAAAACAGCGGGACGCGCCAGCGAGGAGTACCTGCGCCTCTACGCGCTCGAAGGATTCCTCCTGAGACTCGCGGTGTCGGCCAACAGCGAGGACTTCGTCCTCAAGGGCGGCGCGCTGCTCGCGGCGTATCAACTTCGCCGCCCGACCGCAGACATCGACTTCGCCGCGCTCAACACATCCAATGACGTCGAGACCATCAAGGCCATGGTCATTGGCGTCGCTAACACCAAACTGCCCGAGGATCAGTACGACGGCTTGGTGTTCGACACCTCGCATGCCGATGCTGTCTCGATCCGCGACGAGGAGGAATACAACGAGGTCCGCGTCAGCCTGCAGGCCACACTCTCCACCGCCAAGATGCGATTCCGCGTCGCCGTCAATGTCGGATACCCCGGATCGGCCAGTACATTGACCGCGACCACAGCCTTGTATGGCTCACATTGAAGCGAGCCGGGGAACCACGTCGCGACTTCCACGGTCGGGGCGACTGACCATACTTGATTGGCTCGGAATATCCGTCGATCTCGCGCATCGCCGTCGTGCCGGAAGACCGCGCAGCTGAGGACGTCTGCACGCGCCATGCCGGACAAAGTCGCCAATCGGACCGAGCCGCGTATAGCAACTATCCGGCGCGAGCACCAAGCTGCATCGCTCCGCTAGCATCTGACTGTGCCTCGACACCGCGCCCAGCACGAGAGTCGGGGCCTGGTCGTCGGGAGCTTGGTCTTCTTCGTCAGCTTCGGCTTGGGACTGCATTACCTGTTCGGCCATCGCTCCTGGCCGGTCTCGATCGTCAGCTCGGTCGGGACGACGGTCCTCTGGTCTGTGCTGATGGCATTCTGGCTCGGGTTGTTGCCTCGCCCAAAGTGACTGATCTCGGGCCACGCCGCTTGGCCGCTGACGCACGCTCTACCGCTGCCCGCGCGCTTGGGGCCGGGACCTCGCGCAAGTTGTCGTGGGTTGCCGGTGAGGGCTATTGGCATGACCCCATCTGGTTGATCCGGGTTGAGTGAGAGTCTTGATGTCCACGAAGGTGGATCGAAGGGCTCGATGATCATGACGACAAGGAAGCGACACCCCGGAGCAGGTCGTGCGGAAGCTGGCTCAGGCTGACCGGATGCTGGGCGAGGGCAAGGACGTCGCCGACGTCTGCCGCGAGCTCGGGGTG